>JAEEGF011573847.1_pt1 | contig 12828 bp, 6 predicted proteins | sample 9134171 | NCBI WGS metagenome assembly JAEEGF01 (sample SAMN16246542, study PRJNA631951) | gut metagenome | biome: gut microbiome; feature: rumen; material: AP-attached | host: Bos | place: Iran: Karaj | collected 2018-10 | reverse complement strand
ACATGGACCTGGAGCGCGAGAAGGGAATCACCATCAAGAGCCACGCCATCCAGATGGATTACGTGCGCGATGGCCAGACCTATCGGCTCAACCTCATCGATACCCCCGGTCACGTGGACTTCTCCTACGAGGTGTCCCGCTCCATCGCTTCCTGCGAAGGGGCCTTGCTGGTGGTGGATGCCTCCCAGGGTATCCAGGCCCAGACCATTTCCAACCTGTACCAGGCCATTGACCACTCGCTGGAGATTATCCCCGTGCTCAACAAGATTGATATGGACAGCGCCCAGCCGGAAGTGGTGACGGACCAGGTTTGCGACCTCCTGGGCTGTGAGCCTGAGGACGTCCTGCGCGTGAGCGCCCGTACCGGAGAGGGCGTGCAGGCGGTGCTGGATGCCATTGTGGATAAGGTTCCCGCTCCCAAAGGGGATCCTTCGGCCCCTCTTCAGGCCCTCATCTTCGACTCCGTTTTCAACCAGTTCCGCGGCATCATCGCTTACTTCAAGGTGGTCAACGGCTCCCTCAAGACCGGAGACAAGGTGAAGTTCTTCTCTACCGGCAACGAGTATGAGGCCGAAGAAGTGGGCAACCTCAAACTGAAACTGAATCCCACCGGCGAGGTAAAGGCCGGAGACGTGGGATACATCATTACCGGCATCAAGGCCGCCGTGGAAGTGAAGGTGGGAGACACCATCACCCACGTGGAAGAGCCCTGCAAGGAGGCCATTGCCGGCTTTGAAGAGGTAAAGCCTATGGTTTTTGCCGGCCTGTATCCGGTAGATGCCTCCAAGTTTGAAGAACTGAGAGCCACGCTGGAGAAGTTCCAGCTTAACGACGCCTCCTTTACCTACGAGCCCGAGAGCTCGCTGGCCCTGGGCTTCGGTTTCCGCTGCGGCTTCCTGGGCCTGCTGCACCTGGAAATTGTGCAGGAGCGCCTGTTCCGCGAGTTCAACATGGACGTGATCACCACCGTGCCCAACGTATCTTATAAGGTATATACCACCAAGGGCGAGGTGATAGACGTCCACAACCCGTCCGGCCTTCCTTCGGCCACCATCATCGACCATATTGAAGAGCCCTATATCCGTGCCCAGATCATTACCAAGAGCGATTTCTACGGTCCCATTATGAAACTGTGCATGGACAAGCGCGGTACGCTCATCGGCCAGCATTACATTACCACGGACCGTGTGGAACTCAATTACGACCTCCCGCTGAGCGAGGTGGTATTTGACTTCTACGACAAGCTCAAGTCCATCTCCAAGGGCTATGCCTCCTTTGACTACCACGTCACGGACTTTCGCCCGGCGCGGCTGGTGAAGCTGGATATCCTCCTCAATGGAGACCCGGCCGATGCCCTGAGCACCCTCATCCACGAGGATCACGCCTATGATTTTGGCCGAAAGATCTGCCTCAAGCTCAAGGATCTGATTCCCCGCCAGCAGTTTGACATTGCCGTTCAGGCAGCCATCGGCGCCAAGATCATTGCCCGCGAAACCGTGCGTCAGGTAAGAAAGGACGTAACCGCCAAGTGCTATGGCGGTGACGTGACCCGTAAGCGCAAACTGTTGGAAAAACAAAAGGAAGGTAAGAAGCGTATGCGCCAGATAGGTACCGTTCAGGTACCTCAGAGTGCCTTCATGGCCGTACTCAAACTGGATTAATTATCTTTCCAGCCAAGTTAGGAAATCGTCTACGCGGGCGCGGGAGACGGTGAAATCCGTGAGTTCGGGGATACCTCGGCGTATGGTTACCTGCAGGCGGCCGCCTATGAGGCGGGACACGGAGTCAATGATGCCATCCGAGATGATGCAGCTGCGGGAAATGCGGAAGAAGGCCGAAGGATCCAGCGCGCCGGCAATGGCGTCCAGGGACTCATCCATCACGTACGAAGCACCGCTGGAGGTAACGATAAAGGAGTTCTTGGCCTCCGAATAAAAATAAGCGATATCTGAAGTGCGAACCGGAACAATCCGGTTGTTCATCCGAATTAAGAATTTCTCTTTCCGTACCTGGTCCAGCAGGTTGCGGACGGCCTCGGTAGAGGGCTTGGCCGCCTGACCGGAAGTGAGGCGGGAGATGGCGCGTTGCAGTTCCGGCAGGCCGATAGGTTTGAGCAGGTAATCTACTGCATTGATCTCGAAGGCGTGTATGGCGTATTGGTCGTACGCGGTGGTCATGATGACGGGGGAGGGGATGTCTATCTGGGCAAAAATATCAAAGCTGATACCGTCCGTGAGTTCCACATCCATGAAAATGACATCCGGGGCCGGGTTGGAGGAAATCCATTCTACGGACTCCTTCACAGAGCCAAGGGCTCCCACCACCTCCACTTGCGGGAAGTTGGTGGAGAGGAGTTTGATCATATGCTCGCGGGCTCTAACCTCGTCTTCTATGATGAGCGCTTTCATACTTGCTTATGCTTTCTGTTCAAAGGTACAAAAAAATCTTCTGATTCCCGGATGAGGGGGATGGTGACAGAAAAAGTATCATCCGTTTCCACTATCTGAATCTCTAATCCTGCTATATCGCGGTACTGGTTGCGGATGTATTGCAGACCAATGCCCGTAGAGCGTACCGGTGTAAGCTTGGGAATGCGATTGTTGCTGATGGTGATGGACATGCCGTCGGTGGTGGCCGTCAGAACCAGGGGTTTTTGGACCGAAATGACATTGTGTTTGATGGCATTCTCCACCAACAGCTGCAGGGTGCAGGGAACAATATAGCCCTGGAGGGGCTTGTCGGTAATGAAATCGTCAAACACCAGCCCCTCGGGATAGCGAATCTTCATGAGCTGCCGGTAGGTGCGGGAAAACTCGATTTCTTCCGAGATGGGCACAAGGCGCTTGCCCTCCTGATTCATAAGGTAGCGGTACAGGGTGGCCATCTTCTGGATATAGTCGCTGGCTTCTTCCCTCGTACCTTCCTGGACAAGGGAATCCAGTACGTTGAGGCTGTTGAAAAGGAAATGCGGGTTTACCTGGTGCTTGAGGGTCATGTAGGAGAATTCGGCCTGGTGACGGCGGGTTCTCTGGGCCGAAACTTCCCGTCGCATCCGTATGGCCGAGTTGACCATGAACAGCAGGGCCAGCAGTGTGGTGAGCACCAGCACCATCATGGCGCCGGAGTTCTCCAGCAGCAGGTTTCCTGTATAATAATGGCCGATATAGAGCCGGATGCCAAACACCAGGGCGATGGCGGTGACCAGCCAGCCGGCGTTTTCGTACCACGACTGGTCCCGTTCGTAGCCGGCGGCGCCGTAGGGGAAGATGCGGTGGGCGAAGAGGTAGAGGCTCCATCCCAGGATTTCAGTAACCAGGAAGGTGGTAAAAGCGTACTGCCATGGGGGGGGCAACAGATCCACCAATACCTCTGCGCCCACGTTACCCAGGATGAATCCTATGGTGTTAACCAGGATGAGGGCCATGACCGTAATTTCTACCGTAAGGTTTTCCCGGTAGCAGACAATAACCGTCAAAGCCATGGTGAGGGCCGTGAGGAACATGCTGTCCGGGATTCCGGACAGCGAGCATATCACATTGACGGCCGCGTGCAGCAGCGCGAAACCGTGGATAATCCAGTCTATTGGTCTAATTTTCATTAACGCAAATGTACATAAAATTCCATTCGTCGCAAAATAATGTCCATTCAGCGGAGATGGCTTCCGTTCATACCTATATTAACAACATTATTTTTTACTTTTGTTTGCCGTTTAGGCTTAATAACACACTATAACCATGTCACAAAAACGTGATTTGACTTTCCGCCAGCTGGTAGATTTGAGCTTTGGCTACTTTGGGGTGCAGATTGCCTACGCCCTGCAGAGCGCCAACATCAGCCGTATCTTCGCCACTTTGGGCGCAGATCCCCACCAGCTTTCTTTCTTTTGGATCCTTCCCCCGCTGATGGGAATGATAGTTCAGCCGTTAATAGGTAAGTACAGCGACCGCACCTGGTGCAAGATGGGCCGAAGAAAGCCCTACCTGCTGGTGGGCGCCATCGTTGCCGTTCTGGTAATGATGCTGCTCCCCAATGCCGGCAGCCTGCACTTCAGTGCCCGTCTTTTCCTGGGACTCAATATGGCCATGTGGTTCGGCCTGTTCTCCCTTATTTTCCTGGATACCTCTATTAATGTGGCCATGCAGCCCTTCAAGATGATGGTGGGAGAGATGGTGAACGAGAAGCAGAAGACCCAGGCCTACAGCATCCAGAGCTTCCTTTGCAACGCCGGATCCCTCATGGGCTATATCTTCCCCATCCTCTTTACCTGGATAGGCATTGCCAACACCGCTCCCAAGGGTGTGATTCCGGACAGCGTCATTTACAGCTTCTATGTGGGTGCCGCCATCCTCATCCTCTGTGTGATGTACACCTTCCTCCGCGTGAAGGAGATGCCTCCCAAGGAGTACGCCGAGTTCCACGGTATTGATCTTCAGAAACAGGAGAACAAGGCCAATGAAGGCCTGGTAAAACTTCTCCTGAAGGCCCCCAAGACCTTCTGGACCGTGGGCCTGGTGCAGTTCTTCTGCTGGGCGGCTTTCCTCTATATGTGGACCTATACCAATGGTGCCATCGCAGACAATGTGTGGCACACCTTTGATACTTCGTCGGAGGCCTACCAGGCCGCCGGCAACTGGGTGGGCGTCCTGTTTGCCGTTCAGGCCGTGGGCTCCCTGGTGTGGGCCGCCGTGCTGCCCCGCTTCAAGAGTATCAAGCTGAGTTATGTGGTGTCCCTTCTGATTGGCGCCGCAGGCTTTGCTTCGGTCTTTTTCATCCACAACCAGTACCTTCTGTTTGTGAGCTACTTCCTCATCGGCTTTGCCTGGGCCGCCATGCTGGCCCTGCCCTTCACCCTCCTCACCAATGCGCTGGAGGGAAGCCCCTATATGGGCTCCTACCTGGGCCTGTTCAACTGCACCATCTGCCTGCCCCAGATTGTGGCGGCTGCTACGGGCGGTGCCGTTCTGAGCCTGGTGGGTGGCGGTCAGCCTGCCATGATGCTCATGGCGGGCCTCTTCCTGGTACTGGGCGCCGTCTCTGTGAGATTTATCAAAACAACCAAATAACTATTAACTAACTACACACTAAATGAAAAGGATTTTAACCTCCCTCGCAGTTCTGCTAGCAGCCTGCGCAACGGTATTCGCCCAGGGCGGATACCAGGTTAAAGGTGTGGTTCAGGACGCCGTGGGCCCCGTGATTGGTGCAACCGTCATGGAACAGGGTACCACCAACGGTACTACTACCGGTATCGACGGCGACTTTGTCCTCACCGTTTCCAGTGCCAATGCAATAGTGGAAATCTCCTGCATCGGCTACGCTACTCAAACTTTTGCGGCCAAAGACTTGCCCGCTGTCATCACCGTCTCCGAGGATGCCGAATTCCTGGACGAGGTGGTGGTGATCGGTTACGGTACCGTGAAAAAGAGCGATATGACTGGCTCTGTCTCATCGGTCAAGGCCGACCAACTTAGCAGAGGTGTCGCGGCATCTCCTACCTCTATGCTCCAGGGCAAGAGTGCGGGTGTGGTGGTCACCTCGGGCAGTGGTGCTCCGGGTGCCGGAAACACCATCCGTATCCGTGGCGGCTCCTCCCTTCAGGCCAATAACGATCCCCTGATCGTGATTGACGGGCTGCCTATCTCCGAGGTGGGCATCAGCGGTATGAACGACTCCCTGTCCTCCATCAACCCTTCCGATATCGAAAGCTTCACCGTCCTGAAGGATGCATCGGCCACCGCCATCTTCGGTTCCCGCGCTTCCAACGGTGTTATCATCATCACCACCAAGAAGGGTTCCAAGTATGACAGCGCCGTTCACGTGAACGCAGACTTCACCACTTCCATCAGCCAGAACACCAAGTATGTGGATGTGCTGGATGCCCAGGGAATCCGTGACGTCATTGCCAAGCGTTTCGGAACCACCGACGGTCCCTACCTCCTCCTTGGAAATGCCAACACCAACTGGCAGAAGGAAATCTTCCGTCTGGCCAACACCCTCGAAGGCAATGTTTCCGTGACCGGTAAGGTGGGCAAGGGCAAGAACTTCTACATGCCTTGGCGCGCCTCCCTCGGTTATCACAACCAGGACGGTACCCTCAAGACCTCCCACATGAGCCGCGAGACCATCGCCATCGCCCTCACTCCTACCCTCTTTGACGAGCACCTGACCCTCAACCTCAACGCCAAGGGTATGAACATCGACAACCGTTTTGCCGATGAAGGTGCCGTGGGCGGAGCCGTGAGATACGATCCCACCAAGCCCGTGTACGATGCCAATGGCCTCAACGGTTATTCCTGGTGGAACTACGGTAAGGGAACCTTCACCGTGGACAACTGCAACACCATGGCCAGCCTCAACCCGGTGGCCCTGATCAACGATAAGGTGGACCTCTCCAACGCCAAGCGTTTTGTGGGCAATGCCCAGATCGACTATAAGATTCACGGTTTCGAAGACCTCCGCGTGAACGTGAACCTGGGTCTGGACTTCTCCAAGTCCCATGGTACCGTGGATGTAGCTCCCGATACGGAGCAGTCCATGCACTCCACCGCCCAGCAGGCCAACAACCACGCTTCCGGTTATCATACGGACTACAGCCAGATGCGCCGTGACCAGACCCTGGAAGCCTACGTGGACTACAGCCACAACTTTGGCAAACACTTCGTGGACGTGATGGCCGGTTACTCCTGGTCTCACTACTACAACGAGAGCTTCAATCAGCAGTACAAGGCCGATGGCACCTCGCCCTCCGACGCCACCTACTACCTGAGCAACCCCAAGACTTCCAAGTCTGAGTACTTCCTCATCTCCTTCTTCGGCCGTGCCAACTACAGCTTCGACGACCGTTACCTCCTCACCGCCACCATCCGTAGGGACGGTACCTCCCGCTTTGCCAATAACAAGTGGGGTCTGTTCCCTTCCGTGGCCGCCAGCTGGAATATCAAGAACGAGAAGTTCCTGCGTAACAGCCGCGCCGTGAGCGCCCTCAAGCTCCGCGCCTCCTGGGGCCAGACCGGTCAGCAGGACCTGAACGCCGGTAACTATCCTTCCATCGCTACTTATACCTGGAACACGGACGCCTGTATGTTCCCCTTCGGCGACACTTTCGTAACGCCTCTGCGTCCCGACGGTTACAATACCGAACTCAAGTGGGAAACCACCACTACCTATAACGTAGGTTTGGACTGGGGCTTCCTGAACGAGCGCATCACCGGATCCGTAGATGTGTACCAGCGCTACACCAAGGACCTCCTCAACTGGACGCCCGTGGCTGCCGGTGCCAACCTTACCAACTACCTCAACGCCAACATCGGCGACCTCATGAACCGTGGTGTTGAAGTGGAATTGAATGTGATTCCCGTGGAGACGGAGAACTGGAACTGGAGAATCGGCCTCAATGCCGCTTACAACAAGACCGTGATCACCCGTCTGACCACCGATGACGAGCGCGAAGACTACTACGGTGTGGATACCGGTGGTATTGCCGGTGGTACCGGTAACACCATCCAGGTACACCAGACTGGTCAGGCTCCCAACTCCTTCTTTGTGTACAAGCAGATCTACGATACCGACGGCAACCCCATCGAAGGTGCTTATGTAGACCTCAATGGTGACGGTAAGATTACCACCGCCGACAAGTACTGCTTCCACAAGGCCGCTCCGGACTGGACCTTCGGTTTCAACACGCAGCTGTCCTGGAAGAACTGGACCCTGAGCGCCAGCGCCCATGCCAACATTGGCAACTGGGTCTACAACAACGTGATGAGTAACGGCGATCTCCTGTCCGACCTCTCCACCAACGGTTTCGTAAACAACCGTTACGTGACGGCCGACAAGCACAACTTCGCCAGCAATGCTCAGTACTGGTCCGATATGTACGTGACCGACGCTTCCTTCCTGAAGCTGGACAATGTCACCCTCCAGTATCGTTTCAACCACCTGTTCGAAGGCTTCTACGTTCACTCTGCAGACAGCACCCGTGACCACTTCAAGGGTATCGGCGGAAGCGTCTTCTTCTCTGTGAACAATGTTGCTACCTTCACCGGATACAAGGGCATCGATCCGGAAATCTTCTCCGGCATTGACAACAATATGTATCCCCGTCCCCGCACCTGGATCCTGGGTGTGAAGCTTAACTTCTAATCAGACACAGCCATGAAAAAATATATAGCATTCGCTCTTGCAACCCTGCTTGTTGCCGTTTCCTGTGTCAAAGACCTGGACGTAACGCCCATCGATCCCAATGTGGCCCTGCCCAAGGATGTTCTGAAGGACCAGGCTGCTTTCACCAGCCTGCTGGCCAAGTGCTACCAGGGCCTGTCCAGCTCCGCTTCCTGGGGCCCCAACTCTGATCCCGATATCCACGGTGTGGATGGCGGTTATGGTCAGTACATGCGTGCCCTTGTGAACATGCAGGATCTCACCACCGACGTAATGACCTGCGTTTGGGAAGACGGTAACCTCTTTGACGTGCACAATATGACTTGGAATGCCTCCAACGAGTTCATTCTGAGTATGTACTACCGTATCTTCTACCAGATTAGCCTCTGCAACGAATTCATCCGTCAGTCTCAGGCTACCGATATTGCCGGTTACAATCTGAAGGAGACTTACATTGCCGAAGCCCGCGCTCTGCGCCTTCTGAGCTACTATCACGCCATTGACATGTTTGGCAACGTGCCCTTCACCGACGAAAACTCTACCGTAGGTTCCGAAGGTCCCGACCAGATTATGCGTGCCGACCTGTTCGCCTGGATGGAAAAAGAAGCCAAGGAGCTGCTGGAAAGCAATGCTCTGGCCGCTCCCGGCAAGAACGAGTATGGCCGTTGCGACAAGGGCCTTGTCCAGATGATCCTGGCCAAGCTCTATCTGAATGCCGAGGTTTGGACCGGTACCGAGCGTTACGCCGACTGCGCCGGTGTGGCCGAAGCCATCATTGGCGAGTATCCGCTGCACAACAATTACGCCGATCTGTTCTGCGCCGACAACCATCTCTGGAGCGCCAACACCACCTACAACGGTGACGAAATCATCTTCGTTTCCCCTCAGGATGGCGTTCTCCTGCAGTCCTATGGCTCCACCAACTTCCTCGTCTTCGCCTGCACCTGGACCGATGCCAATACTGGTATCGTGATGGACGCCGGCGCCAGAGGTATCTCCTCCGGTTGGGGTGGTCTGAGCCTTACCGGTGCCTTTACCTCCAAGTTTGAGGACAACGACGCCCGCGCCATGTTCTATACGGGAGACGGCCTCGAGCAGTACATTGACTTCCTCCGTGGTCCTAACGGTGAATCCAACGGCTACAAGTCCCTCAAATACACCAACGTGAACCACGATGGTTCTTCCGCCCAGGCCCAGGGTTTCGTAGATACGGACTTCCCGATCTTCCGCAGCGCAGATGCCTACCTGATGTATGCCGAGTGCGCCGCCCGCGGCAAGGCCGACAAGACCAAGGGTCAGAAGTATCTGAACGACGTGCGCCACCGCGCCGGCGTTGGAGACCTCGAGCTCAACCTGAACAATATCATCGATGAGCGCGGCCGCGAACTCTACCTGGAAGGCATCCGCCGTCAGGACCTCATCCGTTTCGGCCTGTTTACCACCGACAAGTACCTTTGGGAATTCAAGGGTGGTGTGGCGGACGGTCAGGCCGTGGATGATCACTATAACCTCTTCCCTCTTACCTCCGGTGATGTGAACGCCAATGGCAAACTCACCCAGAATCCCGGTTATTAATAGGATCCGAATATGAAAAAGTTACTCTATACTAGCTTAATTGCGCTTGCAGGACTCTTTGCAGCTTCCTGCCAGCAGGAGCACATCGAGGTTGTTTACGACCCCGCCAATGTGACGGTCCAGACACTGGGAGTTTTCGCAGATGCTGAGCTGGCCGCCGACGGTGCTGCTCTCACCACCACCTTCAATCCGGCCGATTTCAAGCTGCAAGTAGCCAGTGGCTACACGCTCTACGCAGCCAAGGCTGCCGATATGGCCAACAAGGTAAAGGTGTCTTCCTCCATCTCCATTGATGAGAACCAGATTGGCCACATTTCCATCAAGCAGCCTGCGATGAACTCCCTCATCTACTCGCTGGGTGGCGTAGCCGAAGAACCTTTCACGGTTTACTTCCAGCTGGAGGGTGGTATTGTGAATGACAAGAAAACCACTATCACCGCTACGGCTGTGAATTCCAATGTGGTGGCTGCTACCTTCACTCCTTACTCCACCATTATCCTGGATAAGGACCTGTATCCTCACGTATATCCCATCGGTGGCATTGACATCCTGGGTTCCTGGAGCCACGACAAGGTGTTCCAGTTCGTCTACGACTACAACAAGAGCACGGATACTTACACCGGCCTGTTGGATCTGGGCGAGAAGCACGCTGACGGTGTTGAGTTCAAGTTCACCGGCGAAGCCAGCTGGGACGACAGCACCGGCAACTGGGGTGTGGATGATGATTCGGCCCCTGAAGCAGAAGCCGGCGAGCTCCAACTGAAGAACAGTAGTAATACCAATATCTCCCAGTATGGCAAGGACCGTTTCTACATGTTCTCCCTGAATACCAATACCCTGGTCCTCTCCAAGAAGTACAGCTTCAGCAATGTAGGTATCGTGGGCGCATTCAACGGTTGGAATCAGGCCGATCCCGACATGAAGATGACCTACAACATCTACCTGCACCGCTTCTACATTGACCAGACCTTTGCCGAGAACACCGAACTCAAGTTCACCTGCGACGACAAGTGGGATCTGAACTGGGGTGGTGCCGACGGTGAAATCGCCGGTGGCGGTTCCAACATTGCCGTTGAGGCCGGTTCCTACCGTGTCTATCTGGATCTGAACCATGGTACCTACGAGCTCTCCACCGCCATGTACGGCAAGGACGAGCCCACCGGTCAGGACGAACCCGAACCGGAACCCACCTTCAAGGGCTGGGGTATCGTTGGTGACTTCAGCGAGTGGGGCAACGACGTGGCCCTGACCGAGAACAAGGGTGTCTGGTCCGGTTACTTCACCAACATCGAGAAGGAAGGCGGCGAACTGGCCGGCTTCAAGTTCCGCAAGGATGCCGACTGGGCCGAGAACTACGGCGCTCCCGGTGACGTGGAACCTTACCCTGTAGTCTCTGGCGAGACCATCAAGGCTGTGGCCGGCGGTAAGAACCTGGGTACCAAGGGCGGTCTGTTCAAGGCTGTGCTGGATCTCACCAACGAGTCCGATCCTACCATCACTATTACCGAGGCCAATGTATTCTCCCTCATCGGCCAGGTGGATGGCGCCAATTGGGACAGCGATATCGAGATGACTGAGAAGGATGGCGTATGGACCAGCCCGGTGGTGACCATCGATGGCGAGTTCAAGATCCGTCACAACTTCTCCTGGGCCGATGAAAACACCTACGGCCTGGCCAGCGCCGAAGACGAGACCAAGGTAGGTGAAGAGTTTGAACTGTCCCAGCCGGGTGCCAACATGAAGTTGGCCAAGGGCGACTACAAGGTGCAGTTCACTCCCAAGACCAAGAAGGTGCTCATCACCGCCGTGGCCTTCCCCGAGCAGCTCTACATGATTGGTGAAGAGTTCGGTAACTGGAGTTGGGACTCTGACGGCGTAGTGGAAATGACTCCCGTTATTCACAAACCCGACTGGGGTGCCGAGGCTGAGGCCCAGTTCTATACCATCCGTTACTTCACGGCTGGCAAGGGCTTCAAGTTCAACTCCAAGAAAGCATGGGGTGGAGACTTCTGGGGCCTTACCACCAACGACGGTTACACCGAGAGCGGTGGCAACTGCGTGGTGGCCGAGGATGGCTTCTACCTGGTGCACATTGACTTCAAGAACCAGAAGGTGCATGTAGAACCCGCCAAGGTTTACGGTATTGGTGATGCCTTTGGTGGTTGGGACGAAGCCGCTGAGGCCAATCTCTTCGCTACCGATGGCAAGACCCTCAAGGCCACGGCTCCCAAGGCCGGCAAGCTCCGCATGTATGTTGAGTCTGCCATTTCCACCTCTGGCTGGTGGACCCGTGAGTTCAGTATCATCGACGGCGCCATTGTTCCCCGTATCCTGGACGAACTGGCTGTTCCCGAAGTGAAGGCTGCCCAGGTCATTACCCTGAACTTCAACGAAGGTACCGGTTCCATCACCGGTGAAGGCGAAGGCCCTACCTACAAGGAAGAGCTCTCCGTTCCCGGAAACTGGAGCGTATGGACGGCCGATGCCCCCAAGCTGAGCGGCAACAAGAAGGGTCAGTTCGCAGGCCCTCTCCAGATGGCCGGTGAAGGCATCGAGTTCAAGTTCATCCACGATGGTGGCTGGATTGGCGGTACCGCCGGTGAAGCCGATCTTACCTACGTTCTCGGTTCCGATGCCAACATGACCATCGCCGCTGGTACTTACTGGTGGAATGTGGACCTGGAGGCCAAGACGGCTAAGGCCACTCCTATCACCAAGATTGGTGTCATTGGCAGTTTCAACGATTGGGCTACGGATGTGGTACTGACCGCTGGTCAGGACGACGCTTACTCTGCCACGGTTACCATGGCCGCCAATACCAAGTTCAAGGTTCGTTTCAACGAGAACTGGGATCTGGCCCTTGGTGGAACCCTCGAAGCCACGTCTGCTTATGGCGGTGACATCGTGGTGGCCGATGCCGGCACGTACACCGTGACGGTCTTCCTGAACCATGGTAAGATTACCCTGACTCCTGCTAACTAATGTTTTTTCGGGCGGGCGCCCCTGACCGGACGCCCGTCTGCCAATTAATAGCCAAGACTATGAACCAGTTAAAATACACCCTTCTGGCTGCGCTCTGTGCCCTCTTCGTTTCCT
>JAEEGF010879103.1_pt1 | contig 12828 bp, 8 predicted proteins | sample 9134171 | NCBI WGS metagenome assembly JAEEGF01 (sample SAMN16246542, study PRJNA631951) | gut metagenome | biome: gut microbiome; feature: rumen; material: AP-attached | host: Bos | place: Iran: Karaj | collected 2018-10 | reverse complement strand
ACCCGGCCTGGTTCTCCCGCTGAATATCCGCCAGAAAGATGAAGATGCGCTCAAAATACTGGCCGCCACTCTGAACACCCTGGTCAGTACAATGGATGCACAGAAAATGTAAATCCCTGATGTCTTCTAAAATAGCGGTAGCACAATACGCTGGGATATGCTATAATTGTTATGTTCATCGTATTTTTGAAAGGAATTGCCGATGCCACAGCTCGTTAGTAATCGCAGACAGAATAAGCGTCGCCGCGCTCGCAATGATATGCGTGCTGCGGTGTTGGTACTGTCTGTCGCTTTTCTGCTGTTCATGATTGTTGTCAGCCCGCTCGAACCCGTCGGGCAGGCATACAATGCTAATGGCAGCGGTGCGGGAGCGTATAAGGGACTGGTCATCAGTGAAGTAATGAGCGCCAACAGTTCTGCGCTGCCTGATGATAACGGGTCTTTCGGTGACTGGATCGAGCTGATGAACACCTCTGATGAGGCAATCAATCTGGAAAACGTTTCACTGTCCGACCGCAGTGACAAGGCAAAGTTCATTTTCCCCAGCCATGTACTGGAACCCGGCGAAACAGTGATTGTTTTCTGTGACAGCTTTAATCAGAATCAGGCAGGCGCTACTTATCACGCCAAATTCAAGCTATCCTCGATTAAGGACGCTGTCTTTCTTTTCAACCCCTCCGGTTTTACTATTGACAGCGTAGAACTGCCTACGCTTAACACAAACGAAAGTTATGCGCGTATGGAAGACGGCAGTTTTGAAATCACTTCCATGTATAGTCCCGGCTATCCCAATACTGAAGACGGACATGTTACTTACCTCAGCCGCTATACTATTCAGGCAAACACCCTGCGTATCAATGAGCTTATTGCTGCTCCTCGCAGCGGTCTGCGCGATGAGGATGGCGAACTTCAGGATTGGATCGAACTGTATAATGCAGGCAGCCAGCGCATCCAGCTTGGTGATTATGCGCTGAGCGATAATGAGGCCAAGCTGACCAAGTGGTTCTTCCCAGCCGGTGCCTATATCGATCCCGGTCAGTACTATATCGTCTTCTGCTCCGGCAAGGACCGCACCGGTGAAACGACCGGTTATCCGCACACGAATTTCAGTCTGTCTGCCGAGGGCGAAACAGTAACGCTGTCCAACGCGCTGGGGCAGCTGGTGGACCGCGTAGTATTTGACAATCTGCCTGTGGACTGCAGTTATGGCCGTAATGATGCAACCGGTTCCTGGCAGGTCTACACGCTTGCCACGCCAGGAGCCGCCAATACCGAGAACGGCCAGGCCCGGGCGGATGAATATCTGCGCGCCCTGAACACGACCAAGGTCTATCTCAGCGAAGTCATGTCTTCCAATGACAATGTGGTCGCTGCTGCCGGAAGTGCAAACAAGGACTGGGTGGAGATCTGGAATTCAGGCAATGACGCAATAGACTTGTCTGGCTGGGGATTGTCAGATAATATCAACTGGCCGCGCAAATGGCAGTTTCCCGAAGGTACATTGATCTGGCCCGGACAGTATAAGATCGTTATGCTCGATGGGAACAATTCCGTCGATACATCAGGCACGCTACACACTTCTTTCAAGCTGCAGCGTGCAGGCGGTGAAACACTGACTTTGTCCACAAGCGACGGGCGCATCCTTGACAAACTGGTTCTGCCCGAGATCCCCACAGATTACAGCTACGGCCGCACGTGGGGCATGGGCGGTTTTTTTTATTTCGATGCCCCTTCACCGGGGGCTGAGAACAGCACAGGTTTCCGTGGCTTTACGGAAGCTCCCGCATTTGATCTGGCCGGAGGGCTGTATCAGGATAATGTAACGGTATCCCTCTCTGTGCCAAACGGTGCCCGCGTATATTACACGCTCGACGGCAGTATCCCTACCGTCACTGAAGGCACCCTCTATACAAAGCCATTCACTCTGACCGGTTCGACTGCAGTACGCGCACGCGCTTTTGAAACCGGCAAGCAACCTTCCACAGTCGTTTCTGCTACTTATGTCCTCAAGACTTTCTTCACCCTGCCTGTTGTCTGTCTAGTTACTGATCCTAATGGTCTGTGGGACAGCAAGACCGGTATCTTTGCTGCCGGCGACGGTATCGATCTGACCAGCTATACAAAGATTCCGTTCCAAAACCCAACCCCAACATACCGTATTCAGAAGGAAAATCATGTCCGTGTTCCATCCTATGCCGAAATGTTTGAACAGAGCGGCGAGGTAGTATTCAGTCAGGGGGTCGAGTTCGGCATCATCGGCCAGTATAGTCTGGACATGCCACAGAAATCAATAAAGGTGATCGCCAAGGCACGCTATGGCAGCAAGTACATTAACGGTGCGCTGTTCCCTGACCGTGAATTTACGCAGTACCGCGCTTTCGTACTCCGCAACAGCGGGAATGACTGTGTCTGGACGCGCATGGTGGACGGTGTGCAGAGCCGTCTGATCGACCAGTTTGATACGACCGTTGTTCATCAGGCCTGGCGTCCAGTCATTGTATATATCAACGGGCAGTACTGGGGACATTATAACCTGCGTGAACGTGTCAGTGAATACTTTGTTGCCCAGCACGAAGGTCTGGACATGAGTAAGGCAAAGACAATTGACGTACTGGAAAGCAACGGCACCAAGAGCTCACAGATCAACAACGGCAGTAATGCCGAATGGAAAGAATTTATCAGTACTGTCAAAACCCTCTCCCCGGGAACCAATGCCGCCGATCTTCAATATATCCTTGATCATGTAGACGTCGATAATTATTTCGATTATGTCATATTTGAAAGCTTCTTTGCCAACACGGATACCGGTAATATCCGTTTCTATAAAGTCCCTGGCAGGAAATGGCGCTGGATTCTCTATGATATGGATTATGGTTTGTTTAATTACGGTTCAAATGGTATTGGAAACTATCTGAATCCCAAGGGGCATGGTGCCCAAGATAATATCGATAACAGCCTGATCCTTAAACTGTTGGAAAACAGCGAAATGAAAGACAAGTTCCTAACCCGTTTCGGTGAGGTCTTCCGCTTCTTCACCACCGAGCGTATGCTCGCCCAGATCGACGAATGCTACCGTATTCTGGAACCTGAGATGGAAATGCACTTTGACCGCTGGGCAGCAGAAAACCTCAAGAACATCTCTTTCGACCAGCCCAAGACCAAGGACGGCTGCATCCGCTGGTGGAATCAGCGCGTGACCCGTCTGCGCAGCGTTGTGCGCAAACGCCCCGCCTACTGCTGGCGTCAGGTAGCCGAGTGGTTCGGCATGACTGATGCACAGATGACCTATTATTTCGGCCCGATTCCAATCATTTCAGAAGAAGCTACCTGGGACACCGAGAAGCAGAAGGAAAATGCCATGACCTATCTGTATGGCCCCAATTGGAAAACCCTGTATCAATAATGTTATTCACGCATCCTGGATGCGTCTGTATACGGAGGTACCGACATGAATCTTATTCCAGCCCTCACCACTCTGTCCAAGTCGGATATCGTGTCCAGCGATTTCTGGACCTCGCAGTTTTCCAGCTTTACCCCGCTTAATGTGGTGATCTGCCTGGTCTGTGCCCTGATCACCGGCATTATCATCTCGGTGATCTACCGCATTACTTACCGCGGCGTGTTGTACAGCCCGCAGTTCTCCATGGTGCTGATCATGCTGACTCTGGTCACTGCTCCGGTCGTCATGGCCATTGGCAGCAACGTTGCCCTGTCCATGGGCATGGTAGGTGCGCTGTCTATTGTACGTTTCCGCACAGCTGTCAAGGAGCCGCTGGATACCTGTTATATGTTCTGGGCAATCACCATGGGCATTCTGCTCGGTGCACACCAGTATGCCATCGCATTGGTCGTGGTCGTTGGAATCGGCGCGATCCTGATCCTGCTCTCCTTCATACGCTTCCGCAATCCGGACACCTATCTGCTCGTCGTGCATTATGACAACGATCCCAAAGTAGGCGACTCCGTTGAACATACTATCCGCCAGTATGCACGTTTCAGCCGTCTGCGCAGCAAGACCGAAACCCGTGGCGGTGTAGAAGCTACTTATGAAATCCGCGTCAGCAACCGCTCCAGCATTGCCGGTGAGATGATGGATATTGCCGGCGTCACCGATGCCACGCTGGTTGCCTGCCAGAACGAAACGGGTGCTTAAGCCATGGCAGTCCCCCTGCGACATGAACTGAAGTTTTTCATCACGCCGCTGCAGTATGAGGTCCTTTCACGCACGCTGAAAGCAACGCTGAACCCTGACCCGCACGGCAATGAGAAAAACCAGTACCATATCCGGTCGCTGTACTTTGATACGTTTGACGACGCCGCGCTCTATGACAAGGTCAACGGCTCTGCCAACCGCAGCAAGTACCGTATCCGTATCTACAACTTCAGCGACCGAATGATCAGACTGGAATGCAAGAGCAAGTATCGTGATCTGATCAGCAAACGCTCGGTACGCATTACGCGTGATCTGGCCGAGCAGCTGATTTCCGCAGATCCGACAGGACTCGAGTCTACAGCATCCGGTTTGATGGGTGATGTATACCGTGAAATGCGTACAAGGCTGCTGCATCCGGTCGTTATCGTCGATTATCTCCGCGAAGCATATCTGCATCCCGCCGAGGAAGTGCGCATCACCTTTGATATGCAGCTCCGCAGCGGCTTAGGCCGTGTGGATATGTTCAATCCGGACGTGCCTACAGTACCGCCGTTCGATCACAATGAGATCATCCTTGAAGTCAAATACAATCAGGTGCTTCCGCCCTATATCGCAAACATTCTCTCTTTTGCATTACGCGACGGTGCGGTACGCTCGGCCATCAGCAAATATGTTTACTGCCGCCGTTTTGAATTCAAAGATTTCTAAACATAAATCCCAGGCATATACCGTCGGAAAAATCCGGCGGCTTTTTTCTGTTCAGCATGCCGCAGAAGCAGCTGGTTTTTATTGCAAAATGAATATGAAAAATGGTAATATAAATATTATGAATCCAACATTTTCTCGATACCTTTTTGGGGGCAGTAAGTATTCACAGAACATACCGCTGATCCATGCGCTTACATGAAAGGCAATCAATGAACAAACAGTTTGTTTCAGAAGTCCGTACAGAACTGACAGAGCATATCCTGCCGTTCTGGCTCAGCTTGCGCGATAACATCAATGGCGGTTATATCGGCCTGGTGGATTTCGACCTCGTCCGTCATCCCGGCGCCGTCAAAGGCTGTATTCTCAACAGCCGTATTCTATGGACTTTTTCGGAAGCATATCTTCTGCTTGGTGATGGGAAACTGCGTTCTGCGGCCGATCACGCTTTCAGCATGCTATGCCGCATGACCGACGAACGCAACGGCGGTGTTTACTGGTCACTGACCGCCGACGGGCAGATTGCAGACAGCACAAAGCATACATATAACCAGGCTTTTGCCGTATATGCACTGTCTGCATATCATCGCGCAACAGGCAGTGCCGAAGCACTTGAGCGAGCGTTCGCTCTGTTTGACGTAATCGAAAGCCACTGTTGTGACGAAGGCGGATATCTGGAGGCCTTCACTGAAGACTGGCGGCCTGAGAGTAATGAAAAGCTCAGCGAAAACGGTGTCATGGCAGAGCGTACCATGAATACACTGCTTCATCTTCTGGAAGGATATACCGGGCTCTATAAAGCATCAAAGGATATCCATGTACGTGAACGTCTCCTTAAGATATTCAGCATCTGGGAGCAATATATCTATAATCCTGTCCTGCGTCGTCAGGAAGTGTTTTTTGACCGTGGATATCATTCATTGATCGATCTGCACAGTTTCGGGCATGATATTGAAACCAGCTGGCTGGCAGATCAGGCACTGGATATACTGGACGATGAAGAACTGACTGCACGCATTCGTCCAAAGCTTCTTGACCTGGCAGATCACACTCTGTCTGCGGCATTTACTGAACAAGGTTTTGTCAACGAGAGTGAGCATGGACGTGTGGATGAAACGCGTGTTTGGTGGGTACAGGCAGAAGCATTGCTGGGTTTTCTGAACGCTTGGGAACATACCCGTGAGACCCGATACCTCGACGCAACGCTGTCCCAATGGACATATATAAAAAATCATATGATTGACAAGCGTCCCGACAGTGAATGGTTCTGGAGCCTAGGACCGGACGGAACGCCCAATGTCAAGCCTATCGTCGAGCCCTGGAAATGCCCCTATCATAATGGCCGCATGGCAATGGAAGTTCTGCGCCGTGCGGAAAAATACAGAAAGGACTTTGTGTAACATGAGTGAAATCCTGCATGAAGGCAATCTGTTCCACCTGCGCAACAGACGCATCAGCTATGTGCTGTATCTCGTGCCGGGCGGTATTCCGGCACACATCTATTTCGGTGCACGTCTGGAGAGCATCCGGCCCGAACCCCTGCTGCGCCACATGGGTGTCAGCGCGGATGAGAATTTCAGCATCCAGGGCTGCGCACTGGATAGGCTCAGCCAGGAATACCCTTCCTTCGGCTTGGGCGATATGCGCGAAGGCGCACTTTCCGCCGTTGGGAAAGACGGTACCGATGCCGTTGACCTGCGTTTCGTATCCGCTTCAGAAGAAAACGGAAAGCCAACTCTTGAAGGATTGCCGGCTACGTTCGGAACGGACTGCCGCACGCTCAGGCTCACGCTTCGTGATGCACATACCGGGCTGAAAGCAGAGCTTCTGTATACGATATTTGACGATCTTGACGTCATCGCACGCAGTGCCCGCCTGACGAATGACGGCAGCTCGACAATGTGGCTCACAAAGGCGCTAAGCCTGTGCCTAGATCTTCCGGACAGCAATTGGGAGCTGATCACCCTGAATGGTGCCTGGGCGCGTGAGCGCTCCATATACCGCCGCGCCCTCATGCCCGGTGAACAGGGAACAGGCTCACGCAACGGTGCCAGCAGCCTGCAGACATCACCCTTCATTGCGCTTGTACGGCCGGGAACAAACGAGGATCAGGGCGAAGCAATCGGCACGTCTCTGGTCTACAGCGGCAATTTCACAGCTTCTGTTTTCGTAAACCAGTACGGCGGTGCCCGCCTGCTGGCGGGCATCAACGACCGCTGCTTCCGTTGGCACCTCGATCCGGGAGACAGCTTCCAAACACCGGAAGCAGTGCTCGTATATTCAGCCGGCGGACTTGGCGGCATGAGCCGTACTTTCCATACGCTCTGGCAGCAGAATCTGCTTCCCCAGCGCTGGGCGCATAAACCGCGGCCGGTGCTGCTCAACAGTTGGGAAGCCGCATATTTCAGCTTTGATGAAGAAAAACTGCTCTCCATTGCGAAGGCTGCAGCCGATGCGGGTGTGGATCTTTTCGTACTGGACGATGGTTGGTTCGGCCATCGTGATGATGACACCACCTCGCTGGGTGACTGGCACAGTGACCTGAAAAAGCTCCCCGGCGGTATCCGGCGTCTTGGAGAACGCGTCCGTGCGCTCGGTATCCAGTTCGGCATCTGGATGGAGCCGGAAATGATCTCCCCCGAGAGCGATCTTTATCGTATGCATCCCGACTGGTGTATTCATATTGACGGCCGTGAACCCATCACTGCCCGTAATCAGCTGACGCTGGACCTAAGTAGGCAGGACGTACGTGATTTCATATGCGACGCAGTAGCTGAGACCCTGCGAGAAAGCGGCGCGGTATATCTCAAATGGGATATGAACCGCAATTTCTCCAACATTGGCTCCGCGCTTCTGCCTCCCGAATATCAGGCTGAGCTCCCGCACCGGTACATGCTGGGCCTCTATGAAGTCATGGAGCGCCTGACACGTAAATTCCCTGATGTACTGATCGAAGGCTGTGCTTCCGGCGGCGGTCGCTTTGACCCGGGCCTGCTTTATTATGTACCGCAGTTCTGGTGCTCTGACAACACAGATGCCCTGTGCCGCTGCCAGATTCAGTATGGTACCTCACTCGTGATCCCGCCTTCCGCCATGGGCAGCCATGTCAGCGCCGTACCCAATCATCAGACGGGGCGCGTCACTCCTATGGAAACACGTTTTGCGGTCGCACTGAGCGGATGTTTCGGGTATGAACTGGATCCCACGAAACTGACAGATAAGGAACGCGAGGCACTGCGCGGGCAGGTCGCTGTCGCGAAGCAGACACAGACACTGCGTCTGGACGGCAGATTCTACCGTCTGCGGTCTCCTTTCGAAGGCAATGAGACAGCATGGATGACCGTTTCGCAAGACCAGTCGCAGGCGCTCTTCACAGCCGTGCGCAGTCTTGCACAGCCCAACTTCGGCCCGCCACTGATCCGTCTGCGCGGATTGGATCCCCGCCGCCGCTACCGGATCATGGAAACCGACGAAATCTTCGGCGGAGACGAACTGATGGATTCAGGACTGTTATGTCCATTTCCGCGTGGCGATGCAGCCTCCCTGCTGTATACTATTGAGGCGGTAAAGGCATGAATATAAAGCGATATGATCCCCGCACGTTCCTGCAGTTGGGAAGACACAAGAATAACGAAGAAGCCTGCCGGCTTTGGTGGTCCGGCAGTGGTGTGCGTCTGCGTGCGGCATGTACTTTCCTGTCAGTCGAAGCAGAATCATTCTGTACAGAGCACGCAGTCTGGCTCGGCGTCCTCGCCGACGGTGCACCAATTGCGCGTTTTCCGCTGCTGCCCGGCCGCAGGAGCTATCCCCTTCTTGCAGGCATGGACATTGCAGTCCCGCACGAGATCACGATCCTGCGCGATACACAGCCTGCAGGTGATGAACCGCTGCCCGTTACCCTGCATTGTCTTGAGACAGACGGCACGCTTGAGTTAGTCTCACCGCGGACACGGCTGATCGAGTTCATCGGCGACAGCCTGACCACAGGTGAAGGCTGCACAGGCCCACGCGGCGCGGAAGAATGGCGCACAGCCTGGATGTGCAGCATGTGCACTTATGCGGCATATACCGCGGAAGCTTTGGATGCTGACAAACGGCAGATTTCTGTCAGCGGCTGGGGCGCATGGCGCAGCTGGGACAACGAGCCTGCGCATCGGCTTGGTGCTGTCTATGACCGCCTGTGTGCCCTGATCCCTGCCGGTGATATCCTATACGATTTCAATGAACGTAAAGCAGATGCGGTGGTCATTAACCTCGGCACAAACGATGCAACTGCGCTTCGCCAGGCACAAGACCATGATGCAGCGGCGGCGGAGTTTGTCCACTGCGCAGAAGCGCTTATGGCACAAATCCGGGTGCATCAACCGGATGCCTATATTGTCTGGGCATACGGACTGTGCGGCAATGACATTGCCCCGTATATCGAACAGGCAGTATCCGCCCGTCAGGCGGCAGGCGATGCATGTACCGCATTTCTGTCCATACCGGATTGCAACGGTGATGTCGGATCCCGCATGCACCCCAGCCGCGCCGCGCATCGGCATGCGGCCGAAAAGATTTCTGCTTTTCTGCAAAGTGTCTGGAGGAATCAGCTGTGACTTATTCTGAACTGAATGCGCGTTATGAAGCACTTATCGCACGCCCGAATACTGTAGATGAAAGCCGTTATAACGGCATCTTTGAACGGTGGATTCATCCTGTTTTGACGCGGGAACACGTCCCACCTTTCTGGATGTATGATCCGGACCCCGCCACGAATCCGTATTTAATGCAGCGTCTGGGCATTAATGCTGTATTCAACAGCGGCGCACTTCTGCTGGACGGAAAATACACGCTCGTTGCACGTGTGGAAGGCGCTGACAGGAAAAGCTTTTTCGCTGTCGCGCAGTCTGACAGCGGCACCGAAGGCTTTCGCTTCTGGGACGAACCGGTGATCCTGCCGGATACCTGTCCCGAAGAAACAAACGTATATGACATGCGTCTGACCCAGCATGAAGACGGCTGGATCTATGGTGTGTTCTGTTCAGAGCGCAAAGATCCGAGCCAGGCGGACCTGTCAGCCGCTATAGCTGCTGCCGGTATCGTGCGTACGAAAGATCTTCGCACCTGGGAACGGCTTCCGGATCTGATCACCCTGCGTTCGCCTCAGCAGCGCAATGTGCTCCTGCATCCCGAATTTGTGGACGGGAAATATGCATTTTATACCCGCCCGATGGATGGGTTCATCGAGACGGGCTCGGGCAGCGGTATCGGTTTCGGGCTGTGCGATGATATCACGCATGCGGTGATCGACGAGGAGCGCATGACTTCCGTGCGCCGGTATCATACGATCACGGAAAGCAAGAATGGTGCCGGTGCCGTCCCGATTAAGACAGACAGGGGCTGGATCCATATTGCTCATGGCGTGCGCACTACGGCAGCCGGCCTGCGTTATGTCATTTATGCCTTTGCCACCGCGCTGGATGATCCGGGTCGTGTCATTGCCGAACCCGGAGGATACCTGATCGCACCGCTTGGAAGTGAGCGCACGGGTGATGTAAGCAATGTAGTCTTTACGAACGGCGCTATTGCCGCTCCGGATGGTCGTGTCTATATCTATTATGCTTCGAGCGATACACGTCTGCATGTCGCGACAACCGATATCGCCCGCCTGACAGACTATGTATTCAACACTCCCGCGGATCCTCTGCGCAGCGCGGACTGTGTCCGCCAGCGTGCAGACTTTATTCGCAGAAACCTTGAATATCTGAAAAGGACGTGATCTGCCGTGCTCAGGCCTGCCGCGATCTTTCGTGATCATATGGTGCTGCAGCGGGATGTCCCTGCAGCAGTCTTTGGCACCTGTGACACAACTGTCACTGTTACCTTGGCAGATAAGCATGCTGAAGCGGTTCCTGAAAACGGACGCTTTCTTGTCCGTCTGCCTGCCCTGCCGGCAGGCGGGCCATATGTCTTGAAGCTGGAAAGCGCCGGTGAAAAGATCGAGATCGCTGATGTAATGATCGGCGAGGTCTGGATATGCGGCGGTCAGTCCAACATGGAATTCCGCATGTATCAGGAGGAAGGCAGTGAAAAGGAACTTTCTGAGGATAATGATCCTATGCTGCGCTTCTATACGGTACCGGATGCAGGACGTGAAACTGAAGCTGAAGAAAAAGAGCAACATACCATTTGGAAGGCACTTTCCCCGAACTCCTGCGCAGATGTAAGTGCCATCGCTTATCATGCCGGCCGCAGGCTGCGTGATATACTGGGCGTGCCCGTTGGTATGGTAATCTGCTGTCTCGGCGGAACCGAGATAGCACACTGGATGTCCAGGGAAACCCTCGCTTCCATGCCGGAAGGTCAGGAGCAGCTTGCCGCATTTGCACGCCTGGTAGATGGAATCACTGAAGAACGTTATGAGCATGATACTGCTGAATACCAGCAGCAGCTGGTCAACTACTGGCGTGACAGTGAACGCCTCCAGACCGAAAATCCGGGTATCCGGCCGCCGGAGATTGAAAAACGTCTCGGGCCTTATCCCTGGCCACCACCCGCCGGGCCTTTCATGCCGCGTCGTCCGGCAGGATTGTGGGAAAACATGACCTGCCGCATCACACCTTTCACTGCGCGCGGGCTTTTCTGGTATCAGGGTGAATCCGATTCCGGACGCGCCATGCAGTATACAGCCCTGCTTGAAGCGATGATCCGTGACTGGCGCCGCGGGTTTGAGTCCCCAACTCTTCCGTTCATTGCTGCACAGCTGCCCATTTATGGCGCAGATCCGCATAACGAAGATTGGGCAGGCATACGCGAAGCACAGCAAAAGGTTTGTGCCTCTGATCCAAACTGCAGGGCAGTATGTCTTCTGGACTGCGGTGAAAAGGACAATCTGCATCCTGTTGATAAACGCACCGCCGCGCTGCGCATGGCAGATGCAGCACTGTTCCTGGCATATGGGATCGGCGATGGCGCGTCTTCCCCCTCTCTGATCAGTACTGAATATGCGGATGGTCATGCAGTGCTGCATTTCGATATGCCGCTTGCATCACCCATACGCCTGACTTCCGCCCTTCGTGTGAACGGTGTGCCTGTTTCAGATGCGATTGTTTCCGAAAACAAGCTGATTGTTTCTGCTCCGTCCGGAGCTAAGATCGAATACGGGCAGGAAAATGCACCGGATGCCTGTCTGTTCGGGCAGAGCGCCCTGCCTGTCTTCCCGTTCTCAGCCACGCTGCCTGAGGACAGCATCTGAACAGAAAAAAGTCAAAAAATCTGCTTTTCAACATGTAAATAGTATGTTATAATAAAATTACGAAAACGTATTCGTACCAGAATTACTGCAAAAAGGATGAAGAAAATGTCTCATTTAATGAAACATTCGCTGGCATTGCTTCTCTCTCTAATCTGCTGTGTTGCTGCTTGTACGGGACTTGCTGAAAAAGAAGCCGTTCAGGTGCCCGAAGTCGATGTACAGGCATTCGAGGTCCCGGACAACGAAGCAATGGCTTTTTTGCGTACTATGGGTGTAGGCTGGAACCTTGGAAACACTTTTGATGCTTACAATGATGCTCTTCCGGCATCCCGTGAAATGGATCAGGAGACCATCTGGCATGGAGCAAGGACCACTGAAGCAATGATTGCTGCTGTACACGACGCAGGTTTCACTACAATCCGTATGCCTGTAACCTGGCATAATCACGTGGATGCAGATTTTAATATCAGCGAGCAGTGGCTGGACCGTGTCCAGGAAGTATTGGACTATGCCTACAGTCGCGGCATGTATGTGATTCTGGACACCCACCATGACGAGGGAAAAGATTATTTCTATCCCACTGAAGAATACTATGAAACCAGTGAGCGCTATATCTCACGCATCTGGGCGCAGCTGGCTGAGCGCTTTGCAGATTATGATGAGCACCTGATCTTCGAATCGCTGAACGAGCCCCGTCTCAAGGGTCATCCCACTAATGAATGGACCTTCACAG
>JAEEGF012225572.1_pt1 | contig 12829 bp, 10 predicted proteins | sample 9134171 | NCBI WGS metagenome assembly JAEEGF01 (sample SAMN16246542, study PRJNA631951) | gut metagenome | biome: gut microbiome; feature: rumen; material: AP-attached | host: Bos | place: Iran: Karaj | collected 2018-10 | reverse complement strand
CCGAAGCGGCCTATAAACTTCTGGAAAATGAGGAGATCCCGGGCTGGCTTTCCATGCCGAAGAACGGCGCGACGACCATCTGGGAGGCCTGGGAAGGCCCGAATTCCCGGTCCGGTGGCATCGGCAGCCTCAACCATTATTCCAAAGGCGCCGTGGTCGAATGGCTTTTCTCGACCTGCTGCGGCATCCGGGTGGACGGCGAAAACCATTTCACGATTGCCCCGCTTCCCGGCGGAAGCTTAAGGCACGCGGAGGCCTCCTATGTGAGCGTCTTCGGCAAAGTTGAGAGCAGCTGGTTCCGTGAAGGAGAGAAGACCATTTATACGGTCACTGTCCCCGCAAACTGCACAGCGGACGTGAAACTGCCGGGCGGAAGGACGGAGACGGTCGGCGCGGGCAGGCATACGTTCACCGAATGATCGGAGCAGCATCTCTCACAGTTGCCCCATCAGTAAAAAAGGAGTATGATTTGACTGCAAATCATGTTCCTTTTTTTGTTGGAGGACGAAACGTGCACGAGAGCCTTCTGAAAAAACTGTCTGCGGTTACGGAAGAAGAGAAGCGTATCCTCGCGGGCGAGCGCCGGATCGACCGCAGCATTTATATGGACGGCACGCACGACGTGATCTCGGGAGATAAACTTCTGAAAAGCGGACAGATCATCACGATCCGGCCGCACACCCGCTTTGTGGCGTTTCCCGAGCACACCCACGACTACGTGGAAATGGTCTACATGTGCGAGGGAGAGACGCGCCATGAAGTGAACGGCACACCACTCACACTCAAAAAAGGGGAACTCTTGATGCTCGGGCAGCATGCCCGCCAGTCCATCGCTCCGGCGGGGGAAAAGGACGTTGCGGTCAATTTCATCGTCCGCCCGGCCTTCTTCTCCGGCACGCTTTCTTTTCTTGGAGAGGAGGAGACGCCGCTCCGCCGCTTCGTGGTGAGCTGTCTGACCGGAGAAAATGAAGCCGGCTACCTTTTGTTCCACGTCGCGGACGTGCTCCCCATTCAGAATCTCATCGAAAACCTTCTGTATACGCTGACCGAAGAGATCCCCAACCGCCGCGGGATCCTGCAGAGCACGATGGGCCTTCTGTTCGCCCAGCTCCTCAACCATACGGACGCGCTGCAGTTTGAAGACCGCGAGCAGAACGCCGTGCTGTCGGTGCTGCGCCTGATCGAGGAGCATTACGCGGACGGCAGCCTCTCCGCACTCTCAGAGGAACTGCACTATGAACTGCCTTCGCTTTCCCGCCTGATCCTGAAGAAAACAGGGCGGAACTATACCGAACTTCTTCAGGAGAAGCGCATGAGCCAGGCGGCCTGGCTTCTTCGGAATACGGACAAAAAGGTGGACGAGATCTCATTTTCCGTGGGCTATGAAAACGTCAGCTACTTCCACCGTCTGTTCACGGCTCGTTTCGGTATGTCTCCCAAGAAATACCGGGATTGCAAATAAGGACACTTTTTCTGTCAAAATCAGTCCTTTTCAGACCTCCTGCCCTTCGGTATGATGAAACCATGGACAAAGGAGGTCTTCTTGCATGAAGATTTATCTCGCAGTCGATATCGGCGCGTCGAGTGGCAGACATATCGCAGGCTTCTTTCAAAATGGAGAACTGAAAACCGAAGAGGTCTACCGCTTCCCGAACGGCGTTCAGGAAAAGGACGGGCATCTCACCTGGGACATCGATGCGCTGGAAGCGCACGTGAGAAGGGGCATCGCGCTTGCGAAGGAACGTTTCGGCGCGATCGAGAGTTTCTCCATCGATACCTGGGGCGTGGATTATGTGCTCATTCAGGGCGGCGAGCCTGTCCGTCCATGCTATGCCTACCGGGACTCGCGCACGGAAGCTGTCCTCGATGAAGTCCACGCCAAGATTCCCTTTTCCGCGCTTTACCGCCGTACAGGCATTCAGTTCCAGCCCTTCAACACGATCTATCAGCTGGCTTCGGATCAGGCTCTCGGCAGATTACAGGATGCGACGGACTTCCTCATGATGCCGGAATACCTTCTGTACCGGCTCACAGGCGTGAAGTCTCACGAATACACCAATGCCACCACGACCGGGATGGTTTCCGCGGAAACAAGCGAGTACGATGAGGGGATCATCCGCCTGCTCGGTCTGCCGAAAACGCTGTTTCACAAACTCCAGAGACCCGGGACGGTCATCGGTACATACGACGGTATCAAGGCCGTGCTTTGCGCAACGCATGACACCGGATCCGCGGTGGAAGGCATTCCGATGGAAGAGGATGCGCCGTATATTTCCTCCGGCACTTGGTCTTTACTGGGCGTGAAGACCGGAAAGCCGCTTACGGATGAGGCGAGCGAACGAGCGAACTGGTCCAATGAGGGCGGCGTCGGTTACAACCGCTATCAGAAGAACATCATGGGCATGTGGCTCGTGAACCGGCTTCGCGCGGAACTCTGCCCGGAGAAAGACTGGGCGGAGATCCAGAAAGAAGCGGAGGAGAGCACATTTGACGAGACCGTGGACGCCAACGATGAGCGCTTCCTCGCGCCGCCCAGCATGAAACATGCCTTTGATCTGGCGCTTGGACAGGGAACGCCTAAACCGGAAGATTACTTCCGCTGTGCCTACCGGTCGCTGGCACTGTCCTACAGAGAGGCATTGGAGGAACTCGAACGCAATACCGGAAAAACATTTGACAGGCTGTATATCGTGGGCGGCGGCGCGAAGAACGCTTTCCTGAACCGTCTCACGGAAGAAGCCACAGGCAAAAAGGTGATCGCGCTGCCGATCGAGGCAACGGCGATCGGAAATCTGAAGGTCCAGATGGAGGCAGACAAATGAGTTACAGAGAAGCACAGGAAAAATACGCCGCGCTTGGCGTGGACACAGAAGCCGCGATCGAAACGCTGAAACGTGTTCCGGTCTCGCTGCATTGCTGGCAGGGCGACGACGTCCGCGGCTTTGACACCGACCCTTCAAAGCCTTTGACCGGCGGCATCCAGACGACCGGAAACTACCCCGGAAGGGCGCGTACGCCGGAAGAACTCATGGCGGATCTGGACGAAGTGCTCAAACTCATCCCGGGCCGGCCGAAGATGAACCTTCACGCGAGTTATGCGATATTTGAAGACGGGGAATGGGCGGACCGCGATAAACTGGAGCCGAAACATTTTCGGAAATGGGTGGAATTTTGCAAGGCGCGCGGACTGGGCTGCGACTTCAATCCGACTTTCTTCTCACACCCCAAATGCGACCCTTTGACGCTGTCCTCGCCGGATGAAGAGACAAGGAAGTTCTGGATCGAGCACGGAAAGTCCTGCATCCGCATTTCCTCGTATCTTGCGGAAGAACTGGGCGAAAAATGCGTCATGAACATCTGGACCGGCGATGGTCTGAAGGACGTTCCGGCGGACCGCCTGGGACCGCGGATGCGTTACCGCGAGAGCATTGACGAGATCCTTTCGGAGCCCTATGATTTCAACAAGGTCAAGCCCTGCATCGAGAGCAAAGTCTTCGGCATCGGCGTGGAAGCCTACACCGTGGGCAGCGCGGAATTCGCGTTATCCTACGCGGCCATGAACCGCGACAAATGCATTCCGCTGATGGACAACGGACATTATCATCCGACAGAGGTGGTGAGCGACAAGATCCCGGCGCTTCTTGCGTTCTTCCCGGAGATCGCGCTGCACGTCACACGTCCCATCCGCTGGGACAGCGACCACGTGGTGCTGTTCGATGACGAAACGAAGGAGATCGCGCGCGAGATCGTCCGATGCGGCGGCCTAAGCGGCAGAGTGGATATTGCACTGGATTACTTCGACGCCTCCATCAACCGCGTAAGCGCCTGGGTGACGGGCTACCGGAACGTGCAGAAGGCGTTGCTGTTCGCGCTTCTCCAGCCGAACGAGAAGCTTCGTTTCCTGCAGGATTCCGGCGACTTCACACGGCTGATGGTTGCACAGGAAGAGTTGAAGACCGCGCCTTTCGGCGAAGTCTGGGATGAGTATTGCCGTCAATGCGGAAAGCCCGCGGACGGAGAATGGTACAGTGAAGTGGCACGTTATGAAAAAGAAGTGCTGAGCTTAAGAGCGTGAAAAGGAGAGCAGAAATGAAGGTTCTGGAAGCTGAATTTGTCAAAGGTTTCATGCGTATGGCCGACGATGGCTGGCTTGAGGGCTGGCACGAGCGGAACGGCGGGAATTTAAGCTACCGCATCAAAGCGGAAGAGGTCGAATCCGTCCGCGAGGAGTTCGCCCCGGGCGAGTGGAAACCCATCGGCACCTCCGTTCCGAGACTGGCAGGCGAGTATTTCCTCGTCACCGGGTCGGGCAAATATTTCCGCAACGTGATGATCAAACCGGAAGACAGTTTCTGCATCATCGAGCTGGATGGGGCCGGTGAGAATTACCGGATCGTCTGGGGGCTTGTGAACGGCGGCCGTCCGACTTCCGAACTTCCGAGCCATCTCATGAACCATGAAGTGAAAGTGCTGGCCACGAACGGCAGGCACCGCGTGATCTACCACGCGCATCCCGCCAACACGATCGCGCTGACCTTTGTGCTGCCCTTGACCGACGAAGCCTTCACCCGTGAACTCTGGGAAATGGCGACGGAATGCCCGGTGGTTTTCCCGGACGGCGTCGGCGTCGTGCCGTGGATGGTTCCCGGCGGGCGCGACATCGCAGTCGCGACCAGCGAACTCATGAAGAAATATGACGTGGCCATCTGGGCGCATCACGGCATGTTCTGCTCCGGCGAAGACTTTGACCTCACCTTCGGTCTGATGCACACTGTCGAGAAATCCGCCGAAATCCTCGTGAAGGTGCTCTCCATGACCAATGCGAAACGTCAGACCATCACGCCGGATGACTTCAGGCATCTCGCAAAAGATTTCAACGTCACACTGCCCGAAAAGTTCCTGTTCGAGAGGGAATAAGACTTTTATACGATCTCAATGCGGCACCGCCGCATGTATACCCTTTCGGGACGGTTTTGGGACGATTATGGTGCCAAATGCCAGTTCAGCGGGTGACTTGAATAGGCGTAAACACGCATTTTAAGGGATTTCCGCCCATGCTGTTTTTTAGCGTGGGCGGTTTTTTTCATTTTGCCATGTTTACGCCCTCGGGGTTCTGCTTTTTAGTGAGTGTAATTTGAGAAAATTCAGGACTGCCGCCTATGCTGAATGTGTGCGATAGGCGTAAAAACTTGATACTTCAAAAGCCGCCCTCCGAAAAGCAGGGGTCGGAGGGCGGAAATCTCTCTATTACTTTTTTACGCCTACTCAAAAATCGGGCGTGGGCGGTTTTTGGCAAAATGGATATTTCTGCCTATCAGGATGAGCATTTCCACCCATCAAGTTGGGAGTTTCGCCCGTGAAAATAAAGGATTTCAGGTCCTGGTGTCATCGTTTACGGACGGTTGCCGCCCCATCCCCCCTGGCCGCCCTGGCCGCCGGGGAATCCGCCATGACCGCCCATGCCTCCGGGGCCGAACTGGTTGCCGATCTCGGTGACTTCCTGTCCGTTTACGATGATGGTGCCGCCGGTATGCCAGGCTGCCGTGTCATAGTCGAAGGCGGACTGGGCTGTGATGTTGATGCTGCCGCCGCTTACCAGGATCGAGCCGTTGGAATCGACGGCGTCTGTATCGCCGCGCCCCATCGTGATCGTGACGTCGGCTCCGGCGAAAATGATCGCCGGTGTGTACGCGGTGGATTTCTGTGCGGCATTGATGCCGTCGTCTGTTGCGTTGACCGTGATCGTTCCGCCGTTCAGACGGACAAATGTCGCTTCCAGTCCTTCCAGCGCGGTGACGTTGATCGTTCCGGCATCGACCTGAAGTATCGTCGTGGCATGGATGCCGTCGTCATCTGCGGTGATATCCAGATTCCCGCCTGCGATGTAGATATAGCCGACGGTGTCGTCTTCGTCATATTCCGCATGCAGACCGTCGTTTTTCGCACGGATCGTGATGTCGCCGTCCGCGATGCGGATCGAGTCGTTGGCCTTCAGCGCGGTGTTCTCCGAATCCACGACCAGCGTGCCGCCGGTCACCTTCAGATCATCCTTGGAGACGATGCCGTTGTCGGAAGAGGAGATGGTCAGCTTTCCAAGACCGTTCAGGCACAGGTCATCTTTTGAGAAAAAGACTGCGTTCATTTTCTTGCCGTCGTCAGTCGCGAAATCACCGGTGACCGTTAAGGTGTTCTCAGAGCCGGATGCGGTGGTCACGAAGACTTTGTCCGCGCTTTTCACATAGATGCAAGGCCTGTCTTCATTGGTGATCAGGAGTCCGTCCAGCACGAGCTGCACTTTGTCGTCGTCCCCGGCCTCAACATAGATCGTGACTTCCGAGGCTTTTCCGGAAAGGACATAGACGCCTGCCGCGTCGATGGTGAGGTTTTGTCCGTCGGTGACCGTCAGTTGAATGGCCTCTGAAAGATCGGCTTCCTGTTTGAGATCACGGCTTGAGAATTCATCGTCTTTCGTGAAAGACGCTACGGCTTCCAAATCTTCGGGACTTGCGGATCCCTGCTGTCCGCCAGGCTGCTGTCCGCCGGGAAACTCTCCGCCGTCGGGGCGCTGGCCGCCGGGGAACTGCCCTCCATCGGGACGCTGTCCGCCGGGAAACTCTCCGCTGGGAGGCGTGGGCATGCTGCCGTCCGGAACTTGTCCGTCCGGAGGCGTGGGCATATTGTCGTTTGGGGTTTCGGAATTTGCCTGCCCCGGATCCTGAACGGTGGTTTCTTCGGGGATTATCGTACTGGTATCGGCCGTCTTTTGGCAGGCGGACAGAAGGAGCGCCAGAATCAGTGCAGGAATGAGAAGTAAAGTGAATTTCTTTTTCATGGTCCAGATGTACTCCTTTTCGGATATTTTATCGGTACAAGCGTATCCTAACAAGCATTTCTTAAAGAAAAATTGAAAGAAAAGGCTTTTTTCTTCTCTTTACATTTCTTTTTTTTATGTTAAAATGCATTTCAAACGTTGATGAGGACAGTAGTCTTCCAGCGAAGCCTCAGCGAGGAGCGGACGGTGTGAGCGCTCCGGCGGACGGGAGATGAAAACCACCTCGGAGTGACCCCAATACGGTCCGTGAAGCCGCGTCAGTGCACAATGAGACGCAAGAATACTTGCGTGAATAAGGGTGGAACCGCGTTTTATACGCCCCTTTTAAAGATCGGAATCTTTATCAGGGGCGTTTTTCTATGCTCCGGCCGGGTTTTCCGGTGAGGATTCCGGATGGCGCCTCCGGGAAACGGAAGGGGCCGGCTCTAAAAAAAGGAGGGAAAACCATGAACATTACCTTGAAAGACGGCTCGGTAAAGAGCTACGACGCGCCGATGCGCGTGATCGACATTGCCCAGGATATCTCCGCCGGGCTTGCGCGTGTGGCATGCGCGGGCGAACTGAACGGAGAGACCGTGGACCTTCGGACTGTCGTTTCGGAAGACGCAGCCCTGAACATCCTCACGGCGAAGGACAAAGAAGGCCTGGCGACTTTACGCCACAGTGCCTCCCACGTGATGGCGCAGGCCGTGAAGCGGCTGTGGCCGGATGCGCTTCTTGCGATCGGCCCGTCCATCGACAACGGCTTCTACTATGACATTGATTTCAAAGAGCCCATTTCCGCAGACGATCTCGGAAAGATCGAAGAGGAGATGAAGAAGATCGTGAAGGAAGACCTTCCGATCGAGCGCTTTGAGCTTCCCAGAGCGGAGGCCATCCGTTTCATGGAAGAGAAGGGCGAGCCCTATAAGGTCGAGCTCATCCGGGACCTTCCGGAAGACGCGGTCATCAGCTTCTATAAGCAGGGCGAATTCACCGACCTCTGCGCAGGTCCGCACATCATGTCCACGAAGGGCGTGGGCAAGGCTTTCCGCATCATGAATATCGCGGGCGCGTACTGGCGCGGCTCCGAGAAGAACAAGATGCTCACCAGGCTTTATGCGACGGCATTTGCCTCGAAAGAGGAACTCGAAGCCTACGTCACGATGATCGAGGAAGCAAAGAAACGCGACCACAGAAAACTCGGCAGAGAGCTTGGTCTCTTCATGATGTCGGAATTCGGACCCGGCTTCCCGTTCTTCCTGCCGAAGGGCATGATCCTCAGAAACACGCTCATGAGCTTCTGGCGTGAAGTGCATCTTAAGAATGGCTATCAGGAGATCTCCACACCGATCATGCTGAACCGCTCGCTCTGGGAGACCTCCGGCCACTGGGATCATTATCATGACAATATGTACACGACGGTCATCGACGATCAGGATTTCGCGATCAAGCCGATGAACTGCCCCGGCTCGATCCTGGTCTATGAAAATGAGCCCCGCTCGTACCGGGACCTTCCGCTCCGCCTTGCGGAATGCGGCATCGTGCATCGTCATGAGAAGTCCGGAGAACTGCACGGCCTGATGCGCGTGAGATGCTTCACACAGGATGACGCGCACATTTTCCTGGGCATGAACCAGATCAAGGATGAAGTCAGAAGGATCGTTGAACTGATTGACAGCTTCTACAAAGTCTTTGGTTTCAATTATCATATTGAACTGTCCACCCGCCCGGAAGATTCCATGGGTACGGAGGAAGAGTGGGATACCGCGACGGAAGGCCTCCGGAACGCGCTGGAATCTCTGGGACTCGAATATGAGGTCAACGAAGGCGACGGCGCCTTCTACGGTCCGAAGATCGACTTCCACATCGAAGACTGCCTGAAACGTACCTGGCAGTGCGCCACGATCCAGCTGGACTTCCAGCTGCCGCAGCGCTTTGAACTGGAGTACATGGGCGAGGACGGCCTGAAGCATCGTCCCGTCATGATCCACCGCGTGGTCTTCGGTTCCATCGAGCGTTTCCTGGGCATCCTCATCGAGCACTTCGCCGGCAAGTTCCCGGTCTGGCTCGCGCCGGTCCAGGTGCGTGTGCTGCCGGTTTCCGACCGTTTCTCCGAGTATGCGAAGAACGTGGCCGCGAAGCTTCAGGAAGAAGGACTCCGTGCGGAAGCGGACGAGCGTTCGGAAAAGGTGGGCTGGAAGATCCGCCAGGCGCAGGTCGAGAAGATCCCCTATATGCTCATCGTCGGTGAAAAAGAAGAGGCTGAGGGAACGGTTTCCGTGAGAAGCCGTGAGGCCGGAGACCTCGGCGCGAGAGCGCTTCCGGATTTCCTTAAGGACGTTCAGGAAGAGATCCGCACGAAAGCCATCAAATAAACTGCATCTTTGCATAAACAATTTTACTGAGACTCCGCTTTTCAACGATCTATGAGACTGAAGAATATCGGAAAATATCACACCATTAACCAGTTTATCCGTTACAAACTGGAAACGTTAGACACAGCGGAACAGTCCTTCAGAGGACTGTTCCCGCTGATGTTCTCTGAACCGGAGAACATTTTCTTTGAGCGGTCAGAGGACGGAAAAATTGTTAAAATGACCTACGGCGAAGCCAAGAAAGAGATCCTGCGCCGTGAGAAAGCGGTCAGGGAGCTCCTGAAGGACGCCCCGAAGGATTCGAATGTCGGCTTCTACATGCAGAACTCTGCGGAGTGGCTCATCGATTTCTGGGCGATCCTGGCAGCAGGCTTCTCGCCGGTGCTTCTGAATCTCCGGCTGGAAGACGGATCGCTGGAAGACGCGCTCCATAGCTCCGGCGCCGTTGCGGTCATTTCGGAAGGGAAAAAGTTTTCGATCCGTACCATTCAGGAAAGCGAACTTGCCGCCCTCGCGGAAAAACATCGGGAGAATTCTCGGGAAGCGCTGCCCGAAGAAGATTTCGGCTCGCATTTCTTCATCATGACCTCCGGCACCTCTTCGCGAGGAAGGCTCTGTGCTTATTCGGCCAAAGGTGTCATCGAGATCCTGAGGAATTCCAGAAAGATCCTGATCGACAGCCATTTCATGCAGAAGCATTACAAAGGAGAACTGAAGCACCTCTGCTTCCTGCCTTTCTATCACAGCTTCGGCATGATCGCGGTCTACCTGTGGTTCGGTTTCTATGCCCGGACCTTTGTGCATCTTAAGGACATGAAGCCGGAGACCATCCTCGAGACGGTGCACCGGCATGAGATCACACATATTTTCGCCGTGCCGCTGTTCTGGAACAAGGTGTATGAAGCAGCCATCCGCGCGATCCGCGACCAGGGAGAAGAGACTTTCGCCCGCTTTGAAAAGGGCATGGCGCTCATGGACCGTCTGGCGGACAAGCCGCGCCTCAGCCGTTTCCTTTCAAAGAAACTGTTCGGCGAGGTCCGGGAGAAACTGTTCGGTGAAAGCATCGCGTTTCTGATCTCCGGCGGCGGCAATCAGCGGACGGACGTTCTGCGCTTCTTCAACCACATCGGTTATCACATGGCCGAAGGTTACGGCATGTCCGAGATCGGGATCACCTCCGTGGAACTTTCCGAGACGCCCGCGCTTCTCATGAGCGGCTCGGTCGGGCAGCCTTTTGAATCCATGCGCTATGAAGAACGGAACGGAAGACTTCTTGTCCGCGGATCTTCCATGGCGGATTACGTCATCACTGGAGGCGTCCGGAAAGACATCGATCCCGAAGAATGGTTCGAAACCGGAGACCTCTCAGAGGTGAAGGACGGACATTATTACATTCTCGGGCGTGAAGACGATCTGATCCCGGCGGAGAACGGAGAGAACCTGAACCCCAACATGATCGAAGAGCGTGTGCTGGTGCCCGGATCCGATCAGGCCTGCCTGGTGAGCATCCGGGAAAATGATCACGTGAAGCCGGTGCTGATCCTGAAACTCTCAAGAGAACTGTTCGGCGGAGAACTGGATGAGATCAAAGAAGCCGCCTATGCGCGCCTCAAAGAACTGAAGCTTTCCGAAGCCATTGAACGGGTCGTGCTGACGACGGATGAACTGATCCAGGGCAATGAATTCAAACTGAACCGGAAACGCATCGCGAGAGATCTGCAGGCCGGGAAACTCCATGAATCCGGTGTCCATAGCGATACAGAGATCCCGGATGACGAACTCTTCACGAAGATCCGCGAACTGTATGCCGAAGCGTTGGACAAGGAACCGGAGGACGTTTCCTACCTTACCGATTTCTTCCTGGAAGAGGGCGGTTCCAGTCTGGACTTCCTCACGCTTCTATCCACAGTGCAGCGGGATTTCGGGATCACACTTCCGATTGCCGAGTCTGAAACGGCCTTCTCGCTCAGGGACGTGTATGAGTATGTGAAACAGCTGACTGCTTCCGGAGACGAAAAGGATGAGGCGGGCGAAAAATCCCCGCTCAAGGGGGCGCAGGAATGATGAAGCTCTGGATACGGATCTTCAACTGGTTCGCCAAGATCACAGGCTTTATTCCCTTCTACATCGCCTTCCGTACCAAGGTCCATTATGTGGACAGGAAAGTCCAGGGACGGCATATCAAGGGGCCTGCGATCATCATGTCGAACCACATCCAGCTGTTCGACTACGTGGTGTGGCTCTTTGTCTTCTGGACGAGGACGATCCGCACACAGGCGGCAGAGGTTCTGTACCGGCGGCCCATGCTGGGTCCGCTCCTCAAACAGCTCGGCGCGATCTATGTGAACCGGGAGACCAGAGACTTCAGTTTCTGCGATGAATCCGTCCAGCTTCTTCGGGAGGGCTGGGTGCTGACCATTTTCCCGGAAGCCCGCCTGCCCAAAAAGGGAGAGGAACGTCCGCTTCCGTTTAAGACAAGCGCTGCGTATATCGCCTTGCAAAGCGATGTGCCGGTCATCCCGGTCGTTACGGACGGATCATACTTCAACCTTCGGAGACGCGCCCAGGTCCTCATCGGAACGCCGGTTTACGCGAAAGACCTTCGTGAAGAAGGACTTACTGAGAAGGAAAATCTTCGGGCCGTAGCGGACAAGTTCCGTTCGATCATCAAGGACATGACAGCGGAACTCAGCCGCCGTACCGGAAACCCCGAACCGGTGGACAACGGTGAACCGCCCTTGAAGAAAGCCCGGGAACAGGCGAAGGAGGAGAAAAGATGAAATGGTTCTATGACCTGGTTGTCTTTTTCTGTGCGCTCCCGGGACTTCTCTGGTTCCGCCCGAAGAGGATCTACGAAGGCGGAAAGAAAGTCCGCGTAAAAGGCGGCGTCCTGACCATCGCGAACCATGTGGGCTATTGCGATCCCCTTTATCTTCTGTATGGCGTCCCGTACAGAAGACATCATTTTGTCTGTACGGAGGACATCCTTTCGAGCCGTTTCCGGAAATGGTTCCTTCCGAAATGTCTCTGCATCCCGATCGACCGGGACAATATGTCCATGGACAGTTTCCGGAAGATCGTCGGCGTGATGAAAGAGGGCGGCATGGTGACGATGTTCCCCGAGGGGCACATCGTCAGAGATGACAGCACGGCGGGGCAGTTTAAGTCAGGCATGATCCTGATGGCGGTGCAGGCGCACGTTCCGATCCTTCCGGTCGCGATTCAAAAGCGGAAGCATTTCTGGAACCGCATGCGTGTCGTCATCGGGCAGCCCATCGACATCGAGGCGCTCTACGGCCCCAGACCGTCCTTCGCGCAAGTTGACGAATTGTCGAAAAAATTATATAAAAAAGAGTTGGAACTTCAAACACTATTGGAGGAGAAATAATATGTCAATGACCAGGGATGCGTTCCGTCCGTACACGGATGCGGAGACTTTTGAGCGGATCGTGGAATACGATTCAGTCACCGAAATGTGGGCAAAATGCCTTGCTGAATTTGCGGATAGACCCGCGATCGAAGACGACGGCAAGACCTATACATTTGCCGGACTTGAGCAGGATGCCGCGTCCGTCCGCGCCGCGCTTTCGGGCCTCGGCCTTCAGAAAGGCGACAGAGTCGGCCTCCTTGCACCGAATTC
>JAEEGF011517386.1_pt1 | contig 12829 bp, 12 predicted proteins | sample 9134171 | NCBI WGS metagenome assembly JAEEGF01 (sample SAMN16246542, study PRJNA631951) | gut metagenome | biome: gut microbiome; feature: rumen; material: AP-attached | host: Bos | place: Iran: Karaj | collected 2018-10 | reverse complement strand
CTCTCTTTCTATGAATTCATCAGCTGTTCTAAGAATATCCTCCTGACTTTCATACCTTTCCTTGGATTGAATATATCCGAAGGCCCACATGGGAAGCATTGCGGCTTTTCCGGTAAGGCGCCTGTAATTTTTCACAACGTCAAAAAGGTCTTTGCCAAATAAAAAATAATAGTCAAGGAAGTAGTCTGCTTCAGTCTGGACATAGGCTTTATCCCGGTCTTCAGAGAACATCAAAAGAGAATTTGTGCTAAACAAAATACCATATCTCCTGTCAGAAACAAGAAGCGGCATAGCAATCTTTCTATTTGCCTGATGAACATAATAGGTGGTGTTTCTCAGATTCCATTCTCCGTGTTCTCCCTGTCCAAAGCCAATTAATGCCTCATCACCAAAAGAAAAATAAGTTCTTGTCTTAAAACCGTAACCGTATTCTTCTTTATCTGCTGCTTTAATGCGCTTTTTGACGCCATCGGCGGTAGCAATCTCTTCTACCTGCGCATTTTCAAAGTTTATTGTCCTGTACAGTGTCGATTTTTCAAGCTCCCTTGGGCGGTTCTGCTTTTCTGACAAAAGAATCTGCCTGTCAGAATCATAGAAAGAAACGCTGCCGGATTGCCTATTTATCCATACTTCTCCTTCACTTGTAGAAACCACAAAATCATCCGGATTTTCACAAATACTGTAATCAATCGTTCCGGAATAATCGGCGTAGTCTTCTCCCTGCCGTCTGTCAAATTCACCTTCTGCAGAAAAAGAAACTCTGACTATCCCCCCGGCCATTGGAATAATCCTAAGTAATCCTTCTTCCGATTTAAAGAAAACTGCACCGTCTTTTTCATATACATCGGTAATGCGTTTATCTTTGCCCTCAACAACACCCATCATAATATATGCACCCTTACATCTTCCTTATTTTTTCAGATTTCGTAATTGCTTTTCACTTAGAAAATTATACGCTAAAAACAAAGCTTCCGGTCATACATAAATGGTCACTTTACAAAAGCAGCCGGAATCTTTGATTCCGGCTGCACTTAAGTCATTTAATTTGTTACTTTTTCCTGTTCTTCCGCATCAACCTGAGCAAAGAGATCATCGATATCGGAGTCGCTAATATCCATGCAAAGAAGACGTTTTCTAGTGCTTTCTCTTGGAATCTGCTCATCTCTATCATATTTGATAAGCTTTAAACCCATTACTAATTTTTCTTCATGTCTCACCGACCATTCCAAATCACACTGTCTCATATAATTCTTGGTTACCTCCTCCCTGCTTTTCACTTTGCAAACAATGGAGTTAATAGCGTTTATAGAATCATTTTTGTCATCAGGTATTTCTCCTGACACAATATATTTTAGCATTTCCCGGAGCTTTTTACTATGTTCAGGAGGCAGTTTGAATATACTGTCTTGGCTGTCAAAATTGGACCTGCCCTTGCAATAGAGAAAAATATGTCTTATTCCATCCTTATACTCAATTTCAGGATGTGATATAAGCACGCTTCTTGCTTCATAGTACATATCTCCTGCATCAAATGGATCAAACGAGAGAATTGTGATAGATATGAAATTTGGTAATCTATCATAGTTTTCTCTTGGTTTAAGTGTCTTGGTATCGTAAAGACCACCATAGAACCTCAACCGTTTGGGGAGATACTTTTTATCCGCTGGTCGGTCTTCCATTTCCATGTCAAATACAGTGGCAACAAGTTTTCCGCTGGGTTCCTCTTCAATATGAGCATCAAGTCTGATACCATGATAAGTAGTATCGATGGCCTGTATTACTTTTTGCGAGGTCACATCCTTGACAGTGAATTCTCTGTCAAATACTGCGTTCAGGATGTTTCCCACAACTATCTTGGCCTCCTCCTTGTTCTCCAGTGTACTGTCAAAAAGAAAACCGTTGATCAGGTTCATTTCTGCAATACACTTTTTCGCCTCCGCTTCAGTAATTCGGGACGAAGTAGTAATGTTTCTTGTTGTTTCTTCCATTAAAAATCCTTTCTTCTTGTTTTTCTCCCTGGTAATATTTGGCGAGAATTCGCCAGATCAGCATACAGGCTGACAATTGATCACTCAGAAAAGAGCAAGAAAAATCATAACAGATTTTTATCCGGAAATCTTTGCGTTTTCCTTAAGATTTTCTTAAGATTGCCTTAAGAATTGGACGCCTCGCCACAAAATGACATTTAAAAAGCAGCCGGAATCATTGATTCCGGCTGCCCCAAGCATTTAATATTATTGATCAGAAAGTAAAAGCACACTTACATCGTTGACGTTGGTGCCTGTGGGGCCTGTAGTGATAAGGCCATCGACGGCTTTCAGTGCGTTATAGGCATCATTGTTGGCGAGGTAATCATGGATATTGATACCTTTTTCCCTTAGGGATGTTACGGTATCACCATCGGCGTAGCCTCCGGCAGCGTCTGTAGGGCCATCGGTGCCGTCACTGCCAAGGGAAAAGATGGCTGCATTTGGAATTCGGTCAAGGCCTATGGCTGCAGAAAGTGCAAGTTCCTGATTGCGTCCGCCTTTACCGGTGCCTTTTAAGTGGACAACAGTTTCACCTCCCGCAATATAAGCAAGTTTTTTACCATCATTCCTGTGACTGACAGCTATGCTTGCCAGGAAACTTCCAGCATCCCGGGCTTCGCAGGATAACATATCTGTGAGTATCACCGGTTCGTAGCCGAGGTCTTTTGCTGCATTTGCTGCTGCAGTGCAGAGTTCTCGAACTGACCCTGTGATCAGCGTCGTGACATTTGAAAGTTCTTTTGGCGTCTCATTATCAAGAAGAGCCTGAGCTTTGGCTGAAAGCTTCAGGTTGTAGCGCTTTGCAATCTCTTTTGCCTGTTCACAGGTAGAGGTGTCGGGGACCGCAGGTCCTGAAGCTATCATATCAAGCGGGTCGCCCAAAATATCGCTAAGGACAATGCTGAAAACTTTAGCCGGCGCTGCTGCCTGCGCAAAGCGTCCGCCCTTTACTCCGCTGAGGCGCTTTCTTATTGTATTCAGTTCTACGATGTCGGCACCGCAGGCAAGGAGCTGTTTGGTGATGTCCTGCAATTCGTCGCCCGGAATAAGCGGTGATTCAAACAGTGCACTTCCACCGCCGGATAGCAGGAAAAGAACTGTATCTTTTTCTCCAAGGGGCTCTACCAGATCCAGAGCCTGTCTGGTGGCATTAAAACTGTTTTCATCAGGAACGGGGTGACCGGCTTCGCAGCAGATGATTCCGGGAATATCTCCCTTAACATGATCGTATTTAGTTACTACAATTCCGCCATCAATATGAGGGAGCTCTTTTGCTGCGGCATTGGCCATCTGCCAGGCGGCCTTACCGGCGGAGACAAGGATGAGCTTACCCTCAGAAGGGATAAAGTCCTTGAGAGCTCTTTTAACAGCTTCATCGGGAAGTACGGCGTTCAGAGATGCGCTGATAATGGAATCAGCGTCTTTTCTTAAGTTTTGATTCATATTTTTCTCCAGGAAAATGAATTGTTAGAAAAATCCTCGCCTCTGAGCAAATGAGACGAGGATCTTTTTATTGTTTACTTATGAAATTAGTGAAGGAACAGGCTAAGGATAGCAATTTCAACAATTGAAGCAATACCCATTATCAGGGAAGCAACAGTCCATGTTTTGTAGCCTTTGTCTGTGGACATGGAACCGAAGTTGGTAACAACCCAGTAATAGGAGTCGTTGGCGTGAGATACTGTCATAGCGCCTGCGCCGATTGCCATGCACACCAGTGTGATCTGAACCGGTGTAACAAAACCAAGTACCGGAAGGAGCGGAGCGACTATGCCGGCTGTGGTTGTAAGAGCAACAGTTGAAGAACCCTGAGCGGACTTGAGGATCGCTGAGAGCAGGAATGGGAAGAAGATGCCCATAGCTGAAAGAACTGTTGCGTGCTCAGAAATATAATTAACCATATCTGAAGAAGCAATTACTTTACCTAAAACGCCGCCGGCTGCTGTTACGAAAAGGATAGGGCCAACAGTCTTTAAGGTTTCATTACAAATGTCGTAGAATTTGTCGATCTTACCTGAGCCTGAGAGCTGTATAACTGCAAAGATTGTACCAACCGCAAGGGCGATGATAGGTGTTCCCAGGAACTTAAGGAGATCAGCGAAGAATCCGGTGCCCTTTGCCATTGTAACTATTGATGAAAGAGCCATAAGGATTATAGGAACTATGATAGGAGCAAGTGCCATAAAGCCATTTGGAAGCTTGCCGTATTCTGCAACGAGTTCTTCATAGGTCTTAGCAGTCTCACCAGAAGCGGCTTCGTCATCTGCTTTTACCTTGCCGCCGATAAACTGAGCGTAAAAATATGCTGCGATGATAGGGAAAATAGAGCAAACCAGGCCGATTCCCATTACCAGAAGGAGATTGTCGCCAATGCCGAGAGTATTAGCTGCTGCAATTGGTCCGGGTGTTGGCGGGATGAAAACGTGAGATGTGAAAAGACCTGCTGCAAGGCCAACAGTCATAGCAACGGAAGAAGCTGCTGTTCTGTTTACAAGGGCCTTACGGATGGGGTTGAGGATAACGAATCCGGAATCGCAGAATACAGGGATTGAAACAACCCATCCCATAAGTTCTACTGCGAGGACAGGATGTTTTTTGCCTACAAGCTTGATTACCATGTCTGCAAGCTTAAGCGCTGCGCCGGTCTTCTCAAGAATACTTCCGATGAGAGCGCCCAGGATGATGACGATACCGATTGATGTGAAGGTACCGGAGAAGCCCTGACCGATGACAGTGGCAATACCTGATTTCGTGGTGCCGTCATCAAGCTTTACATCTGTGATCGGAATACCTGCGATGAGCCCCAGCAAAAGAGAAATACACATGATGGAAATAAACGGATGGATCTTGAATTTGGAAATCATTACAATCATTAGAACAATAGCTAGAATGAAGATGATAATAAGTGGAAATCCTGTCATTTCTTTATACCCTCCCGTATTTAATTGTTCGGCAAATCGTTTGCTACTACATTTAGTATAACACTTCTATATAGGATGTACATATGGTAGGAGGTAAAAAGTCAGATAATTTTAATGTAATTTAAAAGCAGCCGGAATCAATGATCCCGGCTGCGCTAATTCATTTATTTACCTTCCAGATCTGCCACTCTTACAGGCTCACCGTTGAGAAGAATATATCCCGGAGGGAGCTTGGAGGCATCGGACATAGAGGTGAACTTCTTGGCCTCATGAACATGGGGCTGCGCACCATCTGTGTTAAAGGGCTTTTTCTTGTTATATGTATCGTAATTGCCCGCACGTTTGTGCTCGTGAGGCATTGATGATGTTTCCTTTGGCTTGGGCGTGCTCTTCTTTTTAAGAAGTATAGAAATAAAAATGAAAACCATCAGGTAAAACAGTGCCGAAACAATAGCTGCCATATCGCACTCCTCTCTATCAACAGTTCAAACTTTATATTTCTATACTAATGCATTTTTGATAAAATTGCACCCTTTTAGCCGGATATAAGCGCCTCGACTTCTTTTCTCTTTTCGTAGAGAACGCAGCCACCGGCGTGGTCATCCAAAAGTACTCCTTCAGACTGAAGGGCCTTGAAAAGTTTTGAATTCATGGCTTCTCTAAGGGAGGTGTCCTTAACATTGATGTCGGAGTATGGTGAAAATGGGCATGGCTCTGCGCCGCCGTGGGAATTGATGTGGAAAAATCCTCTGCCTGCAGCGATACATCCGCCTGAACTCTTCTCATCTCCCGGGAAAGAAACGAAGACCATTTCAGGATGTTCTTCTCTAAGTCTCATGATTTCTTTTTTCAGATATTCTCTTTCCTCATCTCCGGGGGCAAGATGTGTGGCATCCTCTGTTACAGGGACGAATTCTACGAAGATCACTGCCTTACAGCCCTTGTCTGAGAGCATGGAAATGAAGTCCTCTGAGGAAACTTCCTTTAGATTCTCTGTAGTCACAGTAACTGACGCGCCGTAGATCAGGCCTCTTTCCTTGAGTTCATCCATGTTGGATACCAGCTTGTCATAAACACCCTGGCCACGTCTGTGAGCTGGCTTACAGGCTCTGTGTCCTCTGTGGCATTGTTGCACCTTGAATAGCAGCCTGCGCAGTGAAGGTTACAACTGCTGGTTATGCTGGTAATAAGAAATGGAGGTATATGCTCTCCCTCGGCTTCCAGCTTAGCTCTTTTCTTGGATGCTGCCTTTGTAGCCAATGCGAACTTGGCCATATAGGCACTTTCCTTGGGGTTCCTGAGCGTCGCCTTTATTGCATCGGAGACTACTCGCTCAACGCCATGTGTCATATATTCCTGAATATTGAAATCCTTACTCATAGACCTGTTTCCTTTCACTACCCTCCCACACACGATTTTCTTATGTGGTAGTTTAACTTGTGGAAAACATTATAACACATTTTAGATTTATTGCAATTAGATTGTTGACAATATTTTTCCTACAGCTTAAACTCAATAGGTTTGCAATTAGTAACTTCTAGCGCTAAGGTCTCATCTTCTGATAGGCCGCAGATTTCTTTTATCATGCAGCGTATGGCCACAAAATGCGATACCACAACAACTTTCTCATATTCGCTATTCATAAGATCCTGGAGAAATGGTCTGACTCTGTTCAGGACATCATTATAGTTCTCTCCACTGGGTGCCTTTTGAGTAAAGCTACTGCGAAAGCGCATATATTCCGGGTCATTGAAATACTTTGAGTACTCGGGCGCTTTCTTTATATCAGCTATTTTTATCCCTTCAAATTCTCCCAGGGAGCGCTCTCGTATCCGCGGATCCATTATGTATTTCTTATCCGGAAAAATAGTGCTCGCAGTCTCCATGGCTCTCTTTAAATCCGAAACATAGATTGCGTCAACGCCTTCAAATGCCGGATTTCCCAAAAGCTCTTTTGCCTGGCCATAACCCTTTTCAGTCAGGTCGCAGTCCCAACCTCCGGTGTAGACTGCCTCATCCCCTTTCAGGGCGTTACCCAGACTCTCACCGTGTCTAATAAAGATTATCTGTTTTAGTTTTCCCATTGTGTCTCCACGTTTCACTCCCACGTCATATTACTAATACTTATAATACCGCATAAATATGTTCTTTTTCCAGTCTTTCCCCTTGTTCCACATCATTCTCGTTAAATTTTTAATGTTTTACGATAAAAAATTGTTGACAAGTGATAAATGTGATGCTAATATCAATTTAACGATAAACATTAAATATTTAACGTTTGTTATCGAACGTAAACAAAAACCAAGAAAAATATCAAATAAATTACAAGGAGGAAAATATAATGAAATCATCAAAACTTAGAAACTTTACAGCAGGCTTTGCAAAATTTATGGAAGTTGTAGCATGGATAGGCGATGGATTAATGGCTGTTTGCCTGATTATTTCTCTTATTTTCAGCAACAAAATCAAGGAATTTGTAGAAACTAAAGAATTTACAGACGGTTTCAAAGTGTCAATTATAGATGCGACTCTCGTCAACAGCTCTAACATCATTCCACTCATTATCTGCGGTGCGATACTGGCGATGGTTCTTTTGACACTGACAGCCCTGATGTTCAGGAACGTTAACCTTATCTTTAAGACCACCAATCAGGAATCACCTTTTGCCGCTGTTAACGTTAAGAGAGTTCAGCAGATTGGCTATATTGCCATTTCTCTTCCAATAGTAAAGCTTGTGGCTAATGTTATTGCCGGTCTCTTTATTCAAGATACCGTAATAAGCGTTGAGCTCAGCGAAGTGCTCTTTGGACTTATCATTCTGTGCCTGGCTCAGTACTTTGCTTATGGTGCATCTCTTGAAAAAGACGTAAATGGATTGCTGTAAAGGAGGATGAATATGGGCAGAATAATACTTGAACTTGATGTGATGATGGCAAGGCGCCACATGTCACTTAATGATCTGGCAGATAGTGTTGGAATATCCAATGTAAATCTGTCCAAGATAAAGAATAATAAGGTGAATGCAATTAGATTCTCAACTCTTGCAGGAATATGCAAAGCGCTGGAATGCGAACCCGGAGATATACTAAAATATGATCCAAATGCAGAAGCGGTGGATGAAGAAATGTAAAAGAGAGGGCCGGAAGTCATTTGACTTCCGGCCCTCTCTTTTACTTCGCGTTTTTTATTTATTTAGCGTTCTTTCTAGCCTCAAGCATAGGCTGATATTTCTCTGTATCAAAGGCTACAAGATCATTCCAGCCAAGACCTTCGAGCGAAGCTGTCATAGCATCCCACTGTGCATCGAAGTCTGCGTCGTCCTTAGCAAATACCATTCTCCAGGAAGCATCCTTGATGGTATCGCCGCACTGCTTACGAGCAAGGCTGATATCTGTTGTATCAATAGCAAGAGCCATGTTGATACTAGGAACTACTGTCATCATGTTGTTCTTTGTAAGGTACTCAACGTCGTCAGCTGCACCAAACTTCTCTGTCCACTCCTTAGTGGTTGTTGTCTGGTTCATCTCGATAGTTGTTGACCACATATCAGAAGCGTATGGTTCGCCTGTGTCAGGGTTAATATCGCAAGATGCAACGATCCACTGGTTGATCTGGTTGTTACCATCGTTCCAGTTTCCGCCACCCATATCTTCAGGAACTGCTACTTCTGCAGAGAATCTGTTAAGACCATCTTCTGTAAGTGTGTACTTGCCGTTTTCTACTGTGTATGTAAGACCTTCTGTACCAGCGTGCTGAATCTGAACACCCTCTGGAGAAGCATACCAGTCAAGGAACTCCATAAGCCTTGCGAAGTTCTCATCTGAAACCTGTGAGCCAACTGCAAGAACACGTCCATCACCATAGTATGTATCAGATGTCTGATAAAGGTTTGTATCTGCTACAGGAATCTCAACGTAGTTAGTTCCTTCATTTCCTCTTGCAGGAGAATTCCAGAATCCATACTGCCAGCTATACCAGTAGAGGTAAACTCTCTTATCCTGCATCTTGGATACGATTGCGTTCCAGTCCTGTGTAGCGGAGTCAGGATCAACAAGTCCCATCTGGTTTGCCTGATAGAAGAACTTAAGCATCTTGTAGTAAGCGCCAGCCTTATCAGTAAGAGGAGCGATAGAGTTATCTGTTCCGATCATAACTGATCCGTTAACTTCCTGACCATACCACTTTGTAAGCTGAGCTACGTTCTCCATGAACTGGCTATCCCAGTCCTTCCAAAGGCTGATAGCATAAGCTGGGTCGCCCTTGTCGTTTGTAGGATGTGCTTTCTGAATGTCTGCAAGGCAGTTAAGAAGGTCATCCAGGTTCTTAAGCTCAGGTGAGCCTACTTCTTTATACATATCCCATCCCATACGAGGGTATGAATATACGTGGAGCTGTTTGTATGCTGTAGGTCCGTTGTTGTTCATCTCAAGCGGAATAGCCCAGATCTTGGAGCCATCACCCATCATTGAGTTGAACTGTTTAATCTGTGACATGTACTTAGCAAGGTTAGGATACTGCTCGATTACATCTGTAAGGTCATGGATAAGTCCTGACTCGATACATTCCTGCATATCTGCGTTATCCAGAATAATGAGATCTCCAAGAGCACCGGCTGCGCAACGTGTCTGATAAAGAGCTGCGCCATCACCGGATACCTGAGGTGCGATGATGTTGAGATCCAGGTTGAATTTGTCTTTTACGATTTTTCCATACCATCCGGACTGTACGCCCTGGAAGTTAGCAGCAACATTGTAGAAATCTACTGTGTAGTCAGCAGAGTGATCTACTGCCCCTGCAGCTGCTGCCTCACCACTTGATGTATCACTTGTGGTAGTAGTTGTTGTCTCAGTCTTCGTCTCAGACTTTGCGGTTTCCCCCGTGCTTGCTGGTGCTGATTCGCCGCAGCCTGCCAGCAAAGTAGCTGCCATAACTGTTGTCAGTGCCAGAGAAGCAAATTTTTTGAACTTCATTTTCATTCCTCCTTTTTTCTTTTAAAAACCTCTATACATACCCCGTATGGGGCTATAGCCTTTCCTCTCGGGGATTTTCACAAGGAACTTACGCTCTCGCTTCGCGAGCCGTAAGACGTTCGAACCAGCTTCGAAAGAACCTCAGCAGGTTCTCTCAGCCCTTTACTGCTCCGATCATGATTCCCTTTACAAAATACTTCTGGAAGATCGGATAAACCAGCATGATAGGCAACACAACGATAACCGTAATCGTCATGCGCACACTTGTGGTGGTCTGAGATGTGGCTGCCGCAGCTGCCAGTGACGATGTGCTGGTGGTACTCTGAGCCAGCGATGCCAGCGAGCTGGCCTGGTTCAAATACTGATAAAGCACGAACTGCAGTGGATACAACTTGGTATCAGTCATCAAAAGAAGTGTATCCTGGAAAGCGTTCCACTGGCTTACAGCTGAGAAAATAGCAACAGTAGCCATGATGGGCTTGATTACCGGAATGATGACCCTGAAGAAAACTGTCAGAACACCGGCGCCGTCCATCTCTGCAGCTTCCTGCAGCTCTTTTGGCACGGATTCAACGAAAGTCTTGGTAAGGATCAGGTTAAAAGGTGATACGATAGCCGGTAAAATATATCCCCAGAAATTGTTGGTCAGGTGCATTGTCTTCATAACCAGGAACCAGGGAATAATACCTGCGTTGAAATACATTGTGGCAACGATGAGTCTGTACCAGAATTTCCTGTGCCACATCTTGTTCTGGGTGAACATGAATCCCAGATAAGCTGAAGCAAATACTGTAAAAGCTGTACCCAGAATTGTTCTCATAAGTGAAATCTTTAATGCCTGGAACAGTCCATCAATTCTGAAGGCAGACATGTAATTGTGGAAATGTATGCCCTTTGGCCAGAAAAGAATGTCTCCCTTTGCACTTAAGTCGTTGGCACTTATGGTGTTGATAATAATATAGTAGAAAGGATAAAGACACAGAAACGCTGCAATGGAGAAGATGATATAGCATACAATCTCCAAAGTTCGGTCTCCCGCGCTCATCTTTATTTTATGCTTTGGCGCAATCTCTTTATTCATGGCTTTTTTCTCCAATACTCTTAACTCAGGCTTTGGCTCAATATCTTTTCTCAGTATCATAGGATGCTCTCACCTCTGATTCCCTTGGATGCTCCGTTGACGATAACAAGGAGAACCACACTTACAAGGCTCTTAAGCATACTGATCGCTACTGAAACTGAATATCCGCCGCTTCCCATGGCCATGTTGTAAACATAAAGGTCAAGAACCTGGATATACTCCTTGTTGAAGGCGTTCTGGAATACGTAGTACTGCTCCATTCCGTTGTTGAGGAAGTTGGCAACGTTGATTACCAGAAGTACGAAATATGTAGGCAAAAGACTTGGAATCGTAATGTGCCAGATTATCTGCATTCTGCTGGCTCCGTCAACTCTTGCTGCCTGTATCAGCTCATCATCGATACTCGAGATAGCTGCAATATACATAATGGCTGCCCAGCCCAGGTTCTTCCAGGTAAGCCACAACCACTGTGTGAACCATACATGCTCGGACTGCTGCAGGAAAAGAATAGGCTGTTCCACAACTCCTGCCTTCATAAGAAGTGAGTTCATCATACCTGTGCTGTTGAACAACGCGAAGGCAATTGAGTAAACCATTACCCAGCTTACGAAGTTAGGAAGTGTTGTAACGGTCTGAACAAATTTGCGGAACTTCACGCCCCTGATCTCATTGAGAAATACTGCGAACAGCATAGGAAGCCAGCTTGTTCCGAGTGTAAGTCCGCTCATCGCAAATGTATTTTTTAATACCTGGATAAGCTGTTTTACCTTAACATCTGTGCTAACCAGTGATGCAAACCACTTGAATCCGACAAATGCACTGTTTGCCAATGTCTTCGGTGGTTTGTAATCATAGAATGCATATAGCCAACCGTATAGCGGGTAATAACTGAACAGTAAAACCAGCACTATAAACGGAAGTACTAATAGGAAAAGTTGATACGAATACGCTTTTTTCTTAGTCAAATTGCACCTCCCCAGTTCATCCTCTTTCTATGGACAAACAATCCTTTATACAAGTTAATACTAGCCTAGGGAAAATCGCATAGCTATTCATTTATTGTCATATTGCATATAATTCTTGCTATTTGATGGAAACTTTTATGCAACTTATTGACATAGCAATTCGTAAATCGTACGATGAATCATATTTTATACAATTCATCATTTATTTTTACTAATGTATTGGGAGGAAATGTATGATTTATTATGTAGACGCCAATGCTTTCCGCGATGGTGACGGAAGCGAAAACAGGCCTTTCAGACAAATTAATGAGGCCGCAAAAATTGCTCGTCCGGGTGATGAAGTAATCGTAAAGCCCGGTATATACCGCGAACGTGTTGTTCCTGTAAATGCGGGAGAAGAAAACGCAAGAATTACATATCGTTCTGAGAAGCCTTTAGGTGCCGTTATAACCGGCGCTGAGCTAATTACAAACTGGAAAAAGGAAAAAGGCGGAGTTTATAGCGCAAGAATTAACAACTCTGTTTTTGGCAATTTCAATCCTTATATTGAGCGGGTTTACGGAGACTGGTACTTCTCTCCCATCATTCGCCATACAGGATCTGTTTTCATCAATGATCTCATGATGTATGAGGCAGCTTCTCTTGAGGAATGCAAAAAAGGAAAACCTGACCCTTATGCTTGGCACCCGGATGAAGCCAAGTATCTCTGGTACACAGAGCAGGACGGCGATGAAACAGTAATCTATGCAAACTTTCAGGATTTGGATCCTAATAAGGAAAAGGTTGAGATCAGCGTAAGGAGAAATTGCTTCATGCCTGATGAAAATGGTATTAATTACAGTACCGTCATCGGATTTTTAAT
>JAEEGF011056118.1_pt1 | contig 12830 bp, 9 predicted proteins | sample 9134171 | NCBI WGS metagenome assembly JAEEGF01 (sample SAMN16246542, study PRJNA631951) | gut metagenome | biome: gut microbiome; feature: rumen; material: AP-attached | host: Bos | place: Iran: Karaj | collected 2018-10 | reverse complement strand
AACGACTATGAGGCTATCATCATCGCTGACCATGGAAATGCTGACAATGCCATCAATCCCGATGGTACGCCGAATACGGCTCACTCGCTGAACCCCGTACCTTTTATATATGTTACCGATAATAACTCGGCAACGGTGAAGGACGGCCGCTTAGCGGATGTGGCTCCTTCCATCCTCCATATCATGGGGCTCGAGCAGCCGGCTGATATGACGGGTGAGAATCTGATCTGTGACAACAGGTAAGACATAGATAATGAGTCAGGTGATGGTAAGTCATCTGACTCATTTCGTTTTTTCATATCCTCATTGTCCATGGAAGAAACAAGACAGCAGGCTTTTGAACAGATCTATCGCAAGCATTACTTGCGACTGTTCCGCTATGCGCTCAGCTGGTTGGAAGATGAGGATGTGGCGAAGGATATCGTTGCCGATTTGTTCAGTGACTTGTGGGATAACAATACCGTCTTGCAGCCTGACACGGTGGATTATTATCTCGGTAGGGCCATCAAGAACCGTTGTGTGAACTACCTGCGACATAAAAACGTGGAGCGGAAAGCGATCGAGGAGATGATCACCCATAAGGAATCGGTGATCGGCGATACCCCCGACGTGCTGGAAGAACGCATGGCAATGGTGACGAAGGTGATGGAAGGCATGAGCGCCAAGATGCGTTTTGTCATCGAGCAGCACTACTTGGAAGGGAAGAAATACGATGAGCTGGCAGAGATCATGGGAACATCTTCTGCTATGGTACATAAGTATGTGAGTCAGGCATTGGCCAAATTCCGTGAGGCTTTCGGAAATAAATCCTCCTTCGAGGGGTACCGATCGCTCCTATTATTTGTATTATCAATATAGATTATTTACTATAGGCACTATAGTCACTATAGGTACTATTGTTACTATTATCCTATCATTATGCACAATATAAACAACATGGATGAACAGCAGATGGGTGATCTGATCAAACTCAATCACCGTCTTAACAACACTCAGCAACCCGATGTGGATGAGGAGTGGAAGGCGTTCAGTGAGAAAAAGTTCTTCGAAGAGCCTGCTGAGGTACACGAAGAACCCTCTTCTGCTGCACCTCATCGCCCCCTATGGCATCTGTATGTCTCTGCTTTAGTGGGAGCTGCAGCCATGTTCTTGATTATCTTTACGTTCCGTCATCAGCTATTTCCTAATCAGGCGGTGAATACCTCCGAGCTAGGCGAGGTGGCGATGGTATATGATGAGAATCCTCAGCGGGTGGCTTTACAGGGAGAAGGCGCCAAGGCTGTTGATGTCACCCAGCGCGACTCTATCTCTTTCTATCCTTCATCAGCGAATAATGCCCTTAACTCCAAACTCTCAACCCTTAGCCAAAAGATGCAGCGACTGTCAACACCACGTGGCATGGACTATAAGGTAATTCTTGCTGATGGGTCTGAGGTATGGTTGAATGCGGAGAGTAAGATTGAGTTCCCTACCAACTTCCAGGGTAAAGAGCGGCGGGTAAAACTACTGGGTGAGGCGTATTTTAAGGTGGCTCGTAACGAGAAATCTCCTTTTGTCGTCAGCACCGACCAGATGGAAGTACGGGTGCTGGGCACCGAGTTTAACCTGAAGAGTTATTCTAACGAGGCTGCCCATGTGACGTTGGTGAAAGGCAGTGTGGCAGTGGGTGATACACGCTTGACTCCTGGTCAGGATGCATGGTATGACAAGGAAGGCCATATTCATGTGGCAGAAGTGGATGTCTATGATGTCGTGCAGTGGAAAGACGGTTTCTTCTATTTCAATGATAAGTCGCTCGTTACGGTTTTGCGTGAATTAGGGCGTTGGTACAATTTAGGTGTTATCTTCCGTAATGCTAGTGCCATGAACCATAAAGTACACTTCTCTGCCTTGCGTGAGGGTACTATCGAAGAGGCTTTGTCGAGCTTGAACAGCCTGCGCAAAGTGAAAGTGACGTTGCAAGGTAATAATATTGTCGTGGAGTAGTTGTCTTTTCTCAGGGAAAGAAGTATTGCCTAAACTTCTGATTGTATATATTTGAGACATCAATGGCTAATATCACTGATGTCTATAGTTACTTGATTTATCGATTATTTTTAGTCAGCAAACTTGTCGACTTCAGTCGATATGGTATTAATGTATCGCTCTTAAGAAATTATTACACACATTTATTAAAAAATAGTGGGGTGAGGAGGTACCGAAACAGTAACGATGTTGTATTCTCAATAAAAACCTAACAATCGTTTTTATGAAGAAAGAAAAGTCAAAGAACCTGATGACGGATTGGATAAGACTGACAGTCTTGTTCATCTGTATGTGTTTCCTGTTGCCGGTCGGCGCACAGACGGGTAAAGGAAAAACAATTACCTACAAATGTAGTAACGAGAAGTTGCAGAAGGCACTGATGACTGTTGAACGGCAGTCGGACTACTACCGTCTGCAGTATGCCATGGAGGATGTGGCTCCTTACACCGTAACAGCTAACATCAAGAATGCCTCTGCAGAGGAGGCTGTGAGACAACTGCTCAGGAATACCAGTCTTCAGTATGAGATGAACGGCCGCTTCATCCAGGTGTTTGCCAGCAAGCAGAAGGTCAGTGGGCGTACTCGTACTGTAAAAGGCTATGTTAGAGATGACAACGGAGAACCGCTCGTCGGCGTACCTGTTTGCATTGGTGAGGGACGTGTATGTACGATTACCGATGCCGAGGGTTTCTATACCTTCCCCATTCCTGTGGAGCAGACCGTGCTGAAATATACCTACGTGGGTATGGAAACGGCATATGCGAGTATTCCGCAGGGAACAAAAGAGGTTACCCGTGATGTGGTGATGCGCAGTGACAGTCGTTTGGATGAAGTTGTGGTAACAGGCTATCAGGAAGTCAAAAAAGAGAAAATGATCGGTTCAGTAACCACAATCTCATCCGCCAAACTCAACGAACGCTACACCACCAACGTCCTTGACAACCTCGAAGGCCGCGTAGCCGGACTCTCCACCTATGGCGGCAAACCCATCATCCGTGGTGTCGGAACCCTCCACGGCAACACTGCCCCTCTCCTCGTCGTTGATGGAGTCCCCATCGAAGGCGCCATCGAAGACCTCAACCCCTACGACATCCAGTCAGTTAACGTCCTCAAAGACGCAGCTGCAGCCGCAATTTACGGTGCCCGCGCCGCCAACGGCATCATTGTCGTCACCACCAAAAACGCCACAAAAAAAGGCAAAGTTGACATTGACTTCTCCGCAAACCTTACCGTTTACGAGAATAAAAACATGGACTATGCCGACAACTTCTATATGACTCCGGCCCAACAGGTCGATACAGAGGCAAAATATATGGAGTATTACCTCACTCGCGACAATGCGTTGGACAACATGAAAAAGTCCATCACCGAAGGTAGTCAGGTGACACCTATTTACTATGACTATTATCAGTTCGCCAGTGGCAAAATTTCCCGTCAGGAGCTTGACAGCCGCCTTGCCAAATACCGTACCAATAATTATGCCCGCGATTTTGCTGACAATGTTTACCACACACGTCTCCTTCAGCAATATAACCTCGCTCTCCGCAACAGCTCCGATGTTTCGAGCAATAATCTAGTTGTCAATTACAAACATGATAATGCCGAGTTGATCAACAATGACCTTGACTGGCTCACCGCGTACTACAAAGGTTCTTTTGAACTTGCCAAATGGCTAAAAGCTACCGTCAGTGTAAACGGCCTTTATTCTGATCAGAAATCTCTTGGATACAATGCTAATTACCGTGGTAGCTTTGACCCATGGACTCTCCCTGCCTACATGCCTTTCTATAATGAGGATGGATCCATCCGCAAAACCTATTACTGGTTCACCGGTAACGAATATTGGGATGTCCCCAATGGATTCCACGACCTCGGCACCGACCCGGTGAGCGAGTTAAAGAACAATGTCAAGACCAACACTCGCCAGAACATGCGCTATATGGCCGACCTCGAGTTCCGTATCATCAAAGGACTTACCGCCAACGCAATGTTCAGCTATGAGATTGATAACGTTGAGGAACAGACTCATGCCAACGAAAAGAGTCTTACCTCTCGTGTCATTCGCAATGCTTATACCACAGTTGATGCTGCTGGCCGTGTGAAATACAACACCCCAGAAAACGGCGGTATGCTTCAGACCACAAACACCAAGGGCAAATATTACACCCTCCGCGGTCAGTTGAATTACTCCAACACTTTCTTTAAGAAACACGACGTTGTTGCAATCGCTGGTCTTGAATTCCGTGAAACCAAGTTGAATGGCACCAAGTCTCTAGTCCTCGGTTACGACGAGCAGCTTCAGAACAGCTCTACCCACACCGTTGACTTCGGTACTCTCGGTGGAAGAGAATGGCGTTACAATAGCAGTTATATGATGGAAGGTCGCGGCTATAGCGCTTACCAATTCGTTTACCAGCCTTATTTTGAAAATGGCATGGGCATTGTCGTCGAACAACGTCACCGCTACGCATCAGGATATGCCAACCTTACTTATACCTACGATGAACGTTACAACATCTTCGGTTCTTATCGTAAGGACTATGCCGACGTTTACGGTCTTAACACCAAGTTCCGTGGCAAACCCCTCTGGTCTGTAGGTGGTGGTTGGAACCTCCACAAGGAATCATTTATGCACGATTTCACTTGGCTCAGCTTCCTTAAGCTCCGCGCAAGCTACGGTGTCACCGGTAACATCTATCAGGGTGCGTCAAGCTATATGGTGGCTACAACACAGGGTAATAATCCATTCACTCAGCTTCCACTTGGTACTATAAGCAGTCCAGCCAACCCTAACCTACGTTGGGAACAGGCACGTACCACCAATATCGGTGTTGATTTCAGCCTTTTCAATTATCGTCTGCGTGGTAATATTGATTACTATAATAAGGTCAGCAAAGACGTTTTCAACAATCAGATGCTTGACCCCTCTACCGGTTTCGCTTCCATGTTTGCAAACGTTGCCTCTATGCGCAACCGAGGTGTTGAAATCGCGCTTTCATATGACTGGTTCAAGCCATCCGACCGCAAGGATTTCTCATGGTCTACCTCTTTGACTTTCACTCATAATAAGAATGAGGTCACCAAGGTACAGAATGCAGCCAAGACTGCCACTGAATTGATTCGTACTCCTTTTGTCAGCGGATATCCCGCAAGCGCTTTGTGGAGCTATCGTTTTGCAGGCATTAGCTCCGACACTGGCCGTGAAGGTATGACCACTTGGTTTGACGAAGATGGAAATCCTCAGCGCTCTGTTTCCCGTAACACCGTGGATGTCCTTGAATACTCCGGTCAGACCGATCCTAAGGTGATTGTCAGCATGGACAACTCTCTCCGTTGGCGTGGTTTCAGCTTCAGTCTCTTGATGGCTTATTATGGTGGTCATAAGATGCGTGCCCTTTGTGAGAATGAGACTTTTGATGTCCCCAACACCGCAATTGCCTCATATTTCCTCAACGCCTGGACTCCTGAAAATCCTACCAACACTCCTGGTATCGGTCAGTATGGCTCCAATATGCTAAGCGATGAGACCGAATATAGCAACACCTCTGTTCACGACGCCGACTTCCTGAAAATACGCAATATCGTCTTTGGTTACGACATTCCCGAAAACTGGCTCCGCCGCTTCGGTATCAACCACTGCACTTTCCGTTTCCAGATCAATAATCCAAAAGCCATTTGGACTAAGAATAATCTTGGCGTAGATCCCGAGACATTAGGCATCCGCACCCCGTCTTCTTACGTTTTTGGTCTTAACATTAACATATAATTGACTATTATGAACATATATAAATTACTTTCGTCGGCTGCTATCGGAGTCTCTATGTTGATTACATCATGTTCCGAGTACACCGACATCCAGCCTAAGGGTATGAACCTCCTTGAGACAAGTGCCCAGCTTGAGATGCTGCTCAATGATTATTACCAGTATTTCATGATGATGAACGATGTCCGTGCAATCGGTAGTGATATCGTATTCACAAGCTCATCTGTACCTTATCAGCTCTCATTACCCTACAAATCAGCAAATACCATTTATTGGACTTATGATGAGGTAGGTCATGATAAAGAGCTGCCAAACCTCGTCAATATAGACTACACCTACACCGGTGCATACATGATTATCGGTAAGGTTGCCAATCCTATCCTCCAGCTTGTTGACAAGGCTCAGGGCGAGGAAGACCATAAGCGCAAGATTAAATGCGAGGCCCTCACTCTCCGGGCCTTCGCTCATTTCCTTGCTGTCCAGAAGTTCGCTAAGGCTTATAATTCATCTTATGCTGCTGAAACCCCATCTATCATATATTTCAAGGAAACCGACGACATTATCAAGAACCAGCCTCAGCGCTCCCTGCAGGAGGTTTACGACGATATCCTTGCTGACTGCAACAAAGCCATTGAGATTGATGGACTTCCTGCCGAACCGGTCAACACCATGCGTATGGGTAAACCTATGCTATATGCTGTTAAGGCATGGACTCTCGCTGCTATGCACCGTCTCTCGGAGGCTGCAGATGCTGCACGTGAGGCCTTGAAATACAATAGCACCATCGAGGATTACAACACGCTCATTGGCCCTGCCGTTTATGGTATGGGAAAAGGTATCATTCGCCCGATGCTTGGCATGAAGGAGGATTATTTCTGCTCCTACGATTTCTTTGACATGAACGTTCTGCTCCCCGAATGTATGGCTGCATTTGAACCGGGCTACCTTTCTCTGACTGCGATACCTGATTATGATATGACTCACCAGTGGGATGAGGTAGGTGGTTATTGCAAAGGAAATCTCGGTATCGAAGGCAAGGCTGTCTGTGTTGGTACCGACTGTTGGAACCCCGTTGGACCCAAGTCTACCCACATGTATCTGATCCTTGCTGAGGATGCCATTGAGCGCGGTCAGTTCGACGAGGCGATGGGCTATCTTGACACTATCCGTGAGAAGCGTTTCCGCCCTGCTGATTATCATCCCCTCAAAGGCACTGGCATCAACGACAAGGCTACTGCTATCGCCAAGCTGAAGCAGATTTCTCACGGTGAATGTGCCTACACGTTCTATAACTTCGTGCAGCGCAAACGCTGGAATCAGCTCCCCGACTACAAACAGAACTATTCTCACACCATTGATGGCAAGACCTACACCATCACTCCAGAATCCACCCTCTGGATTTTCCCCTTCCCCACTTCTGTGACTTCTATCAACAGTTTGGTTAAACAGAATTTCTAATTATCAAAAGTTATGAAAATTATTAAATTAATCGGATTCCTCTCTCTCGGTTTGCTTTATGCTTTTTCAAGCAAGCCTTCCAACCAATTCACCCTTTCCGGAACGACAGACGCTGCCGACGGTGAAAAGTTCTATCTCTCTTATTCGGTCAACGACTCAATGATTAGGGATACCGCCACAGTGGCTAATGGCTCATTCTCATTCTCCGGAACTTTGAACCATCCTACCGACGCTTACCTCTATGCCGGCGAACTGAATGCTCGTGACAACAACCGCATCCGCCGCTTTATGCTTGATCTCGCCGATATGACAGTCTCTCTCAGCGGCGATGATTACAGTAAAGCACCCGTCTCGGGTTCACCTTCCACGGTAGAGTCTGACTCTCTTGACGCTGTGATTGCAGGCATCTACAGTATGGCTGACCCTTACAAAGACATTATCCGCAACCACGAAACAACAACTCCCGCACTCATCGACAGTTTGCAGCGTTTTGTACTCACACCGATGCGCGATAGCGTATTCCACACCCGGTTGAATTTCGTCAAGACTCATCCAGCCTCATTCAACAACCTTGGTGTGATGTACGTTCTGGCTCAGGACCTCACATATCCTCAGATCAAGGAAATCTACGAAAGCTGGAACCCCGAAGTCCAGGCTGCCGCAACCCTTGTGAAACATCAGCTCAATCGCCTCGCCGCCATCCAGCCCGGGCAACCCGCTCCCGAGCTTCAAGGCACCACACCTGCCGGCAAGACAATCACCCTCAGCTCACTCAAGGGTAAACCCGTCCTCGTCGACTTCTGGGCAACCTGGTGCGTCCCCTGCCGCAAGTCATTTCCACACATCAAAGAGATTTACAACAAGTATCATGACCGCGGACTTGAAGTCTTCTGCATCGCCTCCGACAACAAGAACGTGGAAGGCTGGCGTAAAGCCATCATCAAGGACGGTATAGAACCCTTCCATCACATCCTCCGTGAATTCAAAGGCGAAGACGGTAAGATGATTGACCAGAACGACATCTACAACGTCTCATACATCCCCTCTAAATTCCTCGTCGCAGCCGATGGCACAATGATTGGTCGCTTCGACAATCCCGCCGAGCTTGACGCCAAGCTCTCCGAACTTTTTGGAGAATAATAAAGCAAATATAAGAGTTGATCTTTTTTGGATTGAAAGGCTTGCCGGGTTACCCCATTCTGGCAAGCCTTTTTTTTAGCCACCCCTCCATGCGATGCAACCCGTGAGTTACCGACAGCTACGCAGAATTTGTCAATTCGCTCGGCTTTGCCGCTTGCTTTAGCAAGAACTTCACGAGCGAGAGAAGTTAAGGAGTTAGGGAATTAAGCCAATTGTCCAAATGGCCTGCATAATACAGCGGAATGTTGTAGAGAGTGAATGCTCTACCGTCGGTTCGGGTGATGACATCGGAGGACAGCGGACCGTTCCACAATCGTAGGGCGATATTCTCACGCGACTCTTCCATAAACTGATGCAGGGAGCGGAGCTTTGAATTGTTGCCAGTCTTTACCTCAATGGGCAGCAGATGCGACTTATAGCGTATCACAAAGATACACATTATTTTCAAATCCAAACCAACTGATAGCAAAACCAGTATCAAATCCAAAGCAAGAGGCAAAGAGAATGACTTTCACAGTACACATCAAACCACCCATTCCATCCAATTGTCTGGCGTAATGACAGCTGTCTCCTTTACACAAGTATCATCTTTAAAAGCGTACTTTTGCCCACCTGCCGCGCTCCTGATCAAGTTTATCAAGCCATGCCTTACTGAGTTCTTCAAGTTTTTCATCACGGTCAGTGTTCGTAACAATATTCGCCATTATTCCACGGCGGTTACTATTGTCGAAGTACTTTTCCATCAAGAATGATACATCAAAGTCCTTACCAATGAGTCGAGCAAAGTACTCAATTGTCTGCATTGAAATAATCATACCAAGAACACTCTTCAGGTGCTCATCTTTATATACAAAGACAGGTTCTTCAGTAGCAGACTTACAATGACTTACAAAGGCATCGATGATTTCTCTTGCGTTCTCATGAATATGCTTGCCGAGTTCTCGTGACAGGATAGTATCAATTGAAGACGTTGACAATTGGAAAATCTTAGTATTTGCCTTTACCGAGCAATCAATATCCTTAGCTGATTCAGCCGGGTTGTCAGTCTTTACACAATACAGCACACCATCTCCCCAACACTCATTGAGCGTTGAATTTTCGCGATTTATAGTGAAATAAAGATGTCCATCTATGTATGCCAGAGGGTAGATTTCCTTTCCTGGCATGTAAACGACATGCTTAGGATTGCCAAAGATGGCCTTTTGCCTTGAATTCTCTCGAGAATTCATAAGATAATAACCGCTTTGCTGATCGTGCAAGGTGGTTATTTTTTTATAATAATATTTCTTATTCCCAAATTTTATCTATCTTTGCATCAGGTAATGTAATGGCATATGGAGACAGGAGTATTACGGGAAATCACCCCTTTGCAGGAACATGACTTCATGTATGTGGCTGATCGTAGGAAGAAGGAATTTGACTATCCACTCCACTATCATGATATTATGGAACTTAACTTCGTGGAGAATGCTAAAGGCAGTCGGCGCATCGTAGGCGACTCGTCTGAGGTAATCGGTGAATATGACTTGGTGCTTATCACCAGTAGTAATCTGGAACATGTCTGGGAACAGTATGAATGTAAGAGCGATGACATCCATGAGGTGACCATTCAGTTCTACATTGATTTTGAGAATGAGCACACTCCTTTCCATACCAATCCATATAAGTCGATCTACAAGATGATGGTGCGTGCCAAGTGCGGTCTGGCCTTCCCCTTGCCGGCTATCATGACCGTCTATCCCCGTATCGTCGGACTGTCGAAGATAAAGGAGAGTTTCCTGATGGCGCACGAACTGTTCACCATCCTCTACGAACTTTCAAAGTTTGATGATGCCCGTCAGTTGGCATCCTCCTCGTTTGCTAAAGTGCATGTTGATAGTGATTCTCGACGGGTGGAGAAGGTAAAGAATTTCATTGACACCCATTACCATGAAGATATCCGACTGGCACAACTGGCTGATATGGTGGGTATGACACCATCGGCTTTCAGTCGTTTTTTTTCAGTTACGACCAGATAATAAGTGATTTGGATTATGCTATTACTCACGCACCTCGTAACAATGATAATACCTCTGTTACGCAGTGGTTTGCCAAAGGTTTGAAGGCACGTGTTTTGATGATGCGTGGACAAGGGCACGACTATGCTGATGCAGGCATGTTGGCTCGTGAGGTAATAGAACAGGGTCCTTACCGCTTAGAAGATAATGTAGTAGATATCTTCCAGTCAAAGGGTTTACAGAGTCAGGAAGTAATCTTCGGTATTGTACCAAAGGATAATCAAGGTGGCGTACTGACAAATTATTACAATGCAGCATCTAATGCTACACTATGGATGCCTTCTGATAATTTGGTTGCCCTATTTGATAATGATCTCCGGTTTAACAAATTGATTGAGCAAAAGCAAACCACTACATACAAATTAGGTCCTAACTGGACCGTAATAATTGAAGTGGTAACGACCAATACCATTTGTAAACATACGGGTCCAGGCAATAATAAAAAGAGTACAGTGGAAGAGTCGCAATATCAGATGCGATTAACCGAAATGTACCTTCTCTTGGCAGAGTCGATGACTCGTACTGGTAATCTTCAGGGAGCTAAAGACTTGTTGAAAACGGTGCTGCAACATGCTGGATATACAGATTTTTCCATGGTTGATAATGCCACTACAGAGCATGATGTTCTGCAACAGATCTTTAATGAGACAATACGTAATCTGTTCTGTGAAAGTGGTCGTGAACTGGATATTATGATGAGATTCCCCAGTGATATCGTGACAGCGTTTAATCCTGAATATGAAAAAACTCAGTTTAGTGTTTGTGCAATCCCGCAAGGTGAGTTCGATCATAATAGCGCTTTGACAGCAGAAGACCAGAACCCGGGTTATGGAGTTCAGTAACCTATGTCAATTAATGTCCTTGATTGAATGAAAATAATTGTTCAAACTTTATTACTCATAATGACCTTGATGCTGTCTGCCTGTGCACAAGTACGGGCAGATAACAAAGGTTTGCGTCTATATGGGAATCTAGAGAATATTCGTGATACATTATATGTGCAAAAGATTGATCCTATAGAGGCGAGAGCAAAATTGGTGGCGAGAGTAACGCTGAAAGATGGAAGGTTTGATGTGGTAATCCCTTTGGATGATGCGTGTCAGTTATTTGTCTATGAAAGGAATAATATGGCACAGAATCATTTTTCCATTATCGGTATTCCTGGGGAAGAACTGATGTTGTTAGGATGTCTCCCAGAATGTGAGCGTTCAGGTTCTCCGCTTTATAAAAAGTTTTTTGCGGTAGAAAGCGAGATCAAATCAGGAAGACTAACTCCTTATGATTACATTATCAATCATTTGGATGATGAACTGTCAGCTATACTATTCTCATTTCTTACGAAGGAGCAGTCCTATCAGCTATACCCCCAACTCCCTGAGAATTTAAAAAATGGACGTCTGAAGAGTTGCATTTCCATGGTAATTGCTCGTTATCATAAAATGGATCGTATAGCAAGTGGTAAACAGACATGTGCAGTGGGAGCAAAAGCTCCTGATTTTACTTTGTCAGACATCAATGGCAATCCATTAAGTCTTTCCTCATTAAAGGGCAAGTATGTAATCCTCGATTTCTGGGGATCATGGTGTGGGTCATGTATTGGGGGCTTTCCTAAAATGAAAGAGTATTACTGTAAATATGCAGGTAAGTATGAAGTGCTTGGCGTTGACTGTAAAGATACAGAACAGAGATGGAAGACTGCTGTGAATAAATATGAGTTGCCATGGTTGCATGTGCAAATGAAAAAGAATGATCCAAATATCTCTGAATTGTATGGTGTCGAAGGTTATCCAACACAGATTCTTATTGATCCAGAGGGCACAATTATTTCGAGGGCCTTGGGGGAGGATTTGAAACTCTATCAACTTCTAGATGAATTATTTAGTAAATAACAGTATGATGCTATTTCAATAATTTAAATAAAGGCTGGAGCTTATTCTCCGGCCTTTATTAGTATTAGGTTCAGTTCTGTTACAATCGCTCCATCCAGTGCGACATGGATATTCACTCCAGATTTCTATATATTATCCCGTTGTCCTAAAGACTGTTCGAGGTTTATGTTCACCAACTGGTGTAACACCAACTGGTGAACATTTGTTTTGTTATTATAACTTGTATGTAGAGCAAATGACCAATTATAACCTTATTTTTTTATTATAAAACTTTGAATTCTCGGATATTGGTTGTATTTTTGTGGTATGTAACTGTTTTGTCATTTTTAATTATATCGAAGAATCTATGAAAAAGTTATTTATTACAATGTGCGTTGTCTTGCTCAGCATGACTGCACAGGCTCAGGAAAAAGGTGATTTTGCCCTCGGGGTGCACGCTGGTGCTACGTTCTCGAAAATTGAGTTCATGGGTGAGAAGGACAGTAATACTACTTTTGG
>JAEEGF010621371.1_pt1 | contig 12830 bp, 10 predicted proteins | sample 9134171 | NCBI WGS metagenome assembly JAEEGF01 (sample SAMN16246542, study PRJNA631951) | gut metagenome | biome: gut microbiome; feature: rumen; material: AP-attached | host: Bos | place: Iran: Karaj | collected 2018-10 | reverse complement strand
TCTTAGAATTTATAGCCTAAGGTGATGGTGACGACTTGGTTGCGGACTGAATCGTCGAGGCCAGAGAACGCCTTGGTGACGCCAAAGTTGTAGCGGGCATCGAGCGTGATGCCGTTATACTCGTAAGAAAGACCGACGGGAATGGAAAGTTCGAACTTGTTCATTTTGACATCATCGTCGTCTAAAAGCAACTCAAGGGCTCTGTCGAGGTCAATTTTCGTATCACCCTCCTTCATCTGAGTCTTGACCCTATAGGCTGGCTGCATGCCGGCCTTGAGGGCCAGGCCAGGTAGCACATAGTAGTTGGCCGTCAGAGGGAAAGCGGCATAATAGATATTCAGCGTGTACTCATATTTCGGATCGTCTATTTTCGTCCCTTGGTCAGTAAAGAGGAGTCCACCCGCCACGCTGAACTGATCGTTGATGAAGTGTTCGAACTCCACACCGTAGGCTAGGTTTACTTTCATCTTGGCATTGTCCATGTTGCTAAGAGTACTGAGGGTGAGGCCGATACGGGGTTGGATGGTATTGTCGCCCTCTTCATGCTGTGCCATTGCGGTTGAGGTAGCCATCATGGTGGCTACAACCATTACTAGGATCTTTTTCATTGTCGTTATCTTTATAGTTTCTATTCTTTTTTTGGGGTATAACGCTGCAAAGTTAAGAAAAAAGTCTGTAACGAAAGACGGATTTTGGAGAATTAACACAGAAAGCGCGTAAATAAAAGGCAAGACGGGGAATAATAGGGAATCAAAGGACGAAGGGAAAAGGCAACTTGATGCGGATTGGTGCAAGAGTTTGGTCTCTAAATCGGACTCGGCCATGCCGCTTGCCAGAAGCAAGAACCCGCTTGGGCCAACTCTGACAGTTAAACTTTTCTAATTTCGAGGGTACGGAAAAGGCAGAACGACGCAATTCAAACTGACAGGTTTTCGACTCAACAAACTGTAACGAATTGCCGAAAAAGTATCTCAAAAAATGGTATTATATTTGCAGCCTGAAATTAAAAAAGGAATTAGAAATGAGATCAACTTTCAAGATTTTGTTCTATGCGAACAAGGGTAAGGAGAAGGATGGGATTGTTCCTATCATGGGCAGGATTACCATCAACGGTACACAATGCCAGTTTTCATGCAAGCACAGCATACCACTGGCGATGTGGGACGTAAAGGGCCGCTCGAACTCTGTTCGCTTTGCCTAGCAAAGAACTGTGCCAAGGGACGCAGCAAGGAGTCATTGCAGATAAACCGTGACCTCGACAACATCAAGGCGCAGATCATCAAGCACTATCAGCACCTGTCAGACCGTGAGGCTTTCGTCACGGCAGAGATGGTACGTAATTCCTATCAGGGCTTTGGCAGTGAGTATGAAACCCTGCTGAATGCATTCGACAAGGATATTGCCAGTCTGAAGAAGCGGATTGGCAAGGACAGGGTTGCAAGTACGCTGTGGGCTATGCAACGTTCTCGTAAAGATGTTGCCGATTTCCTCCAGTCTAATCTCCGCCGTACAGACATATCCATGCTGGAACTTACCCCTGAGTTCATCAAGGACTTCGCTGCCTATCTCAGCACTGACAGAGGACTGGCAAACGGAACCATCTGGCAACGTTGTTCGACACTACGAATCCCGTCTATGCCCCTGTCGAGGAAGAGTTCAGAAGGCGGATGCAGAAGAAGAAAAAGAGACGTGGTCCTAAATTGTAAAGGGTCTTTTTAAGCACTTTTCAAATAGAACCTACTGTTTTTCTTCATTTAATTAGGTGAAATCAATTATTTTGTGTATATTTGCGCTCAAATACTGAACTTTCTATGGCAAATAATGAACAAATTGAGGCATTAAACCGTTTAAAGGTAGTCCTCGTAGAAAAAGGAAAAACCAGCCGATGGCTGGCAGAGCAGTTGGGAAAAACTGAGCATACCATTTCCAGATGGTGCCAAAACAAGACTCAACCATCTATTGCTCAATTAAACGAAATTGCAAAAGTGCTAATGATAGATGTCAGGTCGTTAATAAATCCGAGTCAAGAAAAATACTATGAGCAGTAAATTCTTTAATAACAATTCAGGCAATACGCTCTTTGAAAAGCTCAAAGGTATTGCATGTAATATGGCCAATTTTGAACGATTCCTAGCTGTAGTCGGGTTCTTTCGCTCTTCTGGCTATTTCAAACTGCGCAAAGAATTGAATGATGTCAAGGAAATAAAGATTTTAGTTGGCATCAATATCGATGATATCTTCCGTCGCCACAATAAGGCTATGCTGATGTTAGAAAACGAGGAAAAGGCAAAAATGGTCTATGACGAAGCCTTTCGTCAGGATATTATCAACGCTCGCTATGCTCCTGAAGTGGAAGAAGGTATCTTGCAGATGTGCCAGGACTTAGTTGATGGCAGGCTCCAGATGAAGATTCATGCGACAAAGAACCTTCATGCAAAGTTCTATCTTTGCCTTCCGCAAAATCATAACGAGAACAGTGATGGTTGGGTGATCATGGGCTCTTCTAATATTTCGGACGCCGGACTTGGCACGTCAAGGGCAGAGCGTTATGAGCTGAATGTGGCTATGAAGGACTTTGATGATGTTGATTATTGCCATTCTGAGTTTAAGAAGCTGTGGGAGGAGGCCATCACACTGACTATCGATGATGTTGAAAGTATCAAGCAAAAGACCTACTTAGGTTATCAACCTACACCATACGAAATCTATTTGAAAGTGCTCATTGATACTTTTGGTGATCAGATTGAGGATGATTTCTCCATTCAGTTGCCCAATGGCGTGATGGAACTGAAATATCAGACGGATGCCGTTATTCAAGGTTTCCAAATGCTCATGCGCCACAACGGCCTGTTCCTTGCTGATGTGGTAGGTCTTGGCAAGACGATGATTGCCACCATGATTGCCAAGCGATTCATAGAGGCGAATGGAAAGAACACCAGCATTTTGGTGGTATTCCCTCCTGCCTTGCGAGAGAACTGGGAAAACTCCTTTAAGTTATTTGGTATATCCCGTAAAGCGCAATTCATTACCAATGGTAAACTTTCAAGTGTGTTAGAGGGAAAGGAGCAATACAAGGCGAAAGAAGAGTTCGATTTGATTATCGTTGATGAAGCACATGGCTTCCGTAATGACGGGGCTGGTAAATACGACGAACTGCAAAAGATTTGTAAGGCAGATTGCGTCAATGCCGGCTTGCTGAAGAACCAACGTAAGAAAGTGATGCTGCTATCTGCAACACCTCTTAATAATCGCCCTGATGATTTACTCAATCTGCTATTGCTGTTCCAAGACAGCCAGAATTGTACGATTGATGGTGTTCCAAATCTAAAAGGATTCTTTGCAGAATACATTAAGGCATATAGAATCTTGATGAAGGAGCGCGAAACTCGCGACGTTACAGCCGACGTTGACAAGATTTATGAGGCCATTCGCGAGCGAGTGATTGACAAGGTGACTGTTCGTCGTACACGTCACAACATCGAGAACGACCCTGAATATAAGAAAGATTTGAAGGCACAAGGCATCATCTTCCCCAAACCACAACCTCCTATCTCATTGGAATACAAGATGGATGCTGATACCAGTAGGCGCTTCTTTTATACCCTGAATGTTCTGTCTGATGACAAGTTCGATCCTCATCTGTATTATGCACGTTACCGTGCAGTAGAATTTCTGAAGCCGGAGTATCGGGCAAGGTATCGCAATGCTGTCCATGTAGGTCAGACGTTGGCAGGCATCTATCGCGTCCACATGGTGAAGCGACTGGAAAGCAGTTTTCATGCTTTCAAACTCTCGCTGGCGACCTTGCTTCGCATCACGAACGACATGCTGAAGATGTTTGCTGAAAACAAAGTGATTATTGCTCCAGAACTGAATGTAAAAGAGTTGCAGGCCAAAGGCATGGAACTTGACCAGATTATTGAACTGGCTATGAAGAAAGGCTATCAGGAAAGTGACATCCTGTATAAGTCAGAAGATTTCGAGCCGGATTTCATTGAAATGCTCCGCCATGATAAAGAGGTTCTGGAAGCCCTCAATGCTGATTGGCAACAAGAGTGCGATGACCAGAAGTTTGACCTCTTCCGTGACAGACTGGAGCATGAGTTCTTCGACGTGCGTAATGTCTCTGGCAAACTGGTTGTATTCTCCGAAAGTGTTGACACACTGAACTATCTGAGAGGCAGATTAGAGAACGAATTAGGCAGAACAGACGTATTGACGATTACGGCCGACAACCGCGACAAGAAAGCATCCATTATCAAAGAGAATTTCGATGCCAACAGCGAGGTACAGAAAGACCAGTACAACATCATCCTGACATCTGATGTTTTGGCGGAAGGTGTCAACCTGCATCGTTCTCACATCATTGTCAACTATGACTCCCCTTGGAACGCCTCCCGGCTGATGCAGCGTATTGGACGTGTGAATCGTATCGGATCTGTGGCGGAGTTTATCTATAACTATATGTTCTATCCCTCACCCCAAGGCAATGAGCAAATCAAACTCTACGAAAACGCGCTTGTCAAGTTACAGGGTTTCCATTCAGCCTTTGGTGAGGATGTGCAGATATATTCTAAGGAAGAAATCGTCAAGCAGTTCAAGATGTTCGACAGCAACGTGAAGGACTCGATGGACGAAAAGTTAGCTTTGATACGTGAACTGCGCGAGGTTTATCACAACAACCGCGAACTTTACGACAAGGTGAAGCAGTTGCCACTGAAGAGCCGTGTGGCCCGCAACACAGGGCGACATACGGACAAGTCGATCATCTATGTATCGTCCGACGTGAAGACGGAGTTCTATCTCGCTACTGACAAAGCTATAAAACCTATCGACTTCCTGGAGGCCATCAAGTATCTGAAGGCCAAACCTGATGAACAAGCCGCTCCGTTCCTGCCTGACAGCAAGAACTACGACCACGTGAATCGCGCTTTGGGTAAATACACAAAGGAGTATGTAGAGGCGGCAGACGATTCTTCCATCAATCGTACTGACCTCGACAATATCTCAAAGACGGCGCTTAACTTCTTGCGCCGAATTACGCAAGCGATCTCTGACAATACGACAAAGGTGCAATGTCATATTCTCACCGACTATATCAATAAAGGTATATACACTCAGCTGCCTCGCCGCCTACGTGACCTCTCCAAACCCTACAAGGGTGACAAAGTGCAAATCAAGACAGACGAAGCCAAACTGAAACAGACTTTGTCCGAACTTATTGACGAGTACCAGACGATGAGTAATGAAATGCAAGAAAAGGCAGTCCCAAAAGTCAGCGATCCACAAATCATTATTTCCGAAACGTTTATCTAAAGCTCTTTTACGACATGACCAAGAAACAAGCATTACAACTATTTGAGGAGCGTAAGGTTCGTACCGTATGGGACGACCAGGAAGAGAAGTGGTATTTCTCCATTGTCGATGTGTGCGCAGTGCTAACTGACAGCCCAAATCCAAGAAACTATTGGAAGGTATTGAAACACAGGCTATTGAAAGAAGGCAATCAAACGGTTACAAATTGTAACCAGTTGAAGTTGCGAGCAGAAGATGGACGTATGCGCCTTACCGATGTTGCTGATACCGAGCAGCTTTTCCGCATCATCCAGTCCATCCCTTCGCCCAAGGCAGAGCCGTTCAAGCAGTGGATGGCACAGGTAGCCAGCCAGCGCATTGATCAAATGCAAGACCCTGAACTGAGTATTGATCAGGCTATTATCGACTACAAGCGTCTTGGTTATAGCGATGCGTGGATCAACCAACGCATCAAGAGTATTGAAGTACGCAAGGAACTGACTGACGAATGGAAACGCACAGGCGTTAAGGAAGGCCTGGAGTATGCTTCGCTCACTGACATCATTACCCGCGAATGGAGCGGTTTCACCACTAAACAGTACAAGCATTTCAAGGGATTGAAGAAAGAAAACCTTCGCGACAATATGACCAATCTTGAGATTGCCCTAAACATTTTGGCAGAAGCCTCAGCCACAGAACTCTCTAAGCAGCGCGACCCGAAAGGATTCAACGCCCAAACCCAGGTGGCAAAGGATGGTGGCAGTGTGGCAAAAGCCGCCCGTAACCAACTGGAAAGCAAATTAGGGCACAGTATCATTTCACAGGCCAAAGCCAGTGACTATTTATTGCCTGAAGAACCTAAAAACGAAGAATAAATACTATACCACGATGACTTATACAAGAGACAACCTACGACAGATATTCCAGCAGCCGTTCAATGAAGAAGGGTGGCAGAATATGCTACGGCATTATTTCCATGCAACAGAACTGAAAGCAGAACGTGAACGTATAGATGATACTCCTGACGATGAAAAGGGGTATTATCTTGGTGCCATTGACACCACGGACAGTTATCGTATTGGCCTGTTCTATTATCAGATACAGCATGGCAATGTAGCCCGCAAGCGTGTCGGATTGCGCAACCTCGTCAAGTCTTTCATCAATCCTAATTGGGGCGAGTTCGATGCAGCCATAGTTGTTTTCGATAGTGGTTCTGTCTGGCGCTTGTCTTTTGTCTGCGACATCAAGGGCGAGAATACAGCTGCCAAGCGTTTTACTTACGTATTCGGAGAAAGCGATAACTATTACAATACCCCCGTTGGACGCTTTGATGCCTTGCAGCGTAATGGCATCTCGTTTGAGAACATTAAGGATGCCTTCTCAGTGGAGGCATTAACAAAACAATTTTATCAAGACCTGTATGAGTGGTATCAATGGGCCGTTGACCCTGATACGGGAATTACATTCCCAAACGACACGACAATAGAGGAGGATGACCGTGAGGATATTGACATCAAAATTATCCGATTGATAACACGTCTCATGTTCGTATGGTTTATCAAACAGAAAGGACTTATACCAGAACGAATCTTTGACATAAATTTTTTGTCAACAATACTCAAAGACTTTGATGCCCAGTCTGAAAGCAATGGGATATTTTATAATGCGATTCTCCAGAACTTATTTTTCGCCACGCTTAATCGCGCCATTACTGACGAAGATGGCAACCAACGGAAATTTGCAAAAGCAAGTAAACGCGACATAAAGACACTTTATCGCTACGCTGAACTGTTTTGCATAAGTGAGGAGGAAGTTATCAGCTTGTTTGCCGAAGTTCCCTTCCTGAATGGTGGTCTTTTTGAATGCCTCGACAAAACACGGTATATTGATGGTGTGGAAGTGGCATATAACTTAGATGGATTCAGCCGCAACGACATGAAATTTGCAGACGGTCGCTACAAACATCGCGCCGTAATACCAAATATTCTTTTCTTTGAACCCCAACGAGGACTGATTTCAATTCTCAGCCGATATAACTTCACTATTGAGGAAAACTCGCCAGAAGAACAGCAAGTGGCTCTCGACCCTGAGTTGTTAGGTAAGGTGTTCGAGAATCTTCTTGGGGCATATAATCCTGAGACAAAAGAGACAGCCCGTAATCAAAGTGGCTCGTTCTATACTCCCCGAGAGATAGTAAACTACATGGTGGACGAAAGTCTGATTGCTTACCTCGGTGACTCTTCGTTTGTGCGCTCGATTTTTCATCCAGACTTTGTGCCCGACGAACTGCGATGGTCTGATTACCAGATGATTTCCGGGAAGCTAAAGAGCGTGAAGGTATTCGATCCTGCTTGTGGATCTGGGGCTTTCCCTATGGGATTGCTTAACCGAATCGTGGATGTCTTACAAAAGATAGATACAGATACGACAACCTACGACCTGAAGTTGAAAATAATAGAAAACTGTCTCTATGGCTGCGACATTCAAAGTATAGCAGCACAGATAACAAAGTTACGCTTCTTTATTTCTCTCATTTGCGACTGCGAGAAAGACCCCTCAAAACCTAACTTTGGCATCCCTACGCTGCCTAATCTTGAAACCAAATTTGTAACCGCAAACACCTTGATAGCAAGGAAAAACAAAGGTAAAGAAGTACAGGGCAATTTATTCGTGGATAGCCAAATCAACGAAATCAAACAGCAACTGCGCAATTGCCGTCACCAACATTTTAACGCTTCTTCTGCGGCCAAGAAGGTAAGACTTCGTAAGTTGGATGAGGAACTAAGAGGTGAACTGACAGAGCTTTTGTCTGAAGGTTTCGAAAGCCAACTCGGTGCAGAGCAACTGGCAGCATGGAATCCCTACGACCAGAATGCAGTGAGCCCATTCTTTGACTCTGAATGGATGTTCGGCATTACTGATGGTTTCGACATCGTCATTGGCAATCCACCATATATCCAGTTGCAGAACAATGGCGGTGAACTGGCTCGTCTCTATCAAGATTGTCATTTCAAGACCTTTGCCCGTACGGGTGACATCTATTGTCTGTTTTACGAACGTGGATGGCAGCTATTGAAAAACGGAGGCCACCTTTGCTATATCACCTCTAACAAGTGGATGCGTGCTGGCTATGGTGAAAAGACAAGAGAGTTCTTTGCCAATGAGACAAACCCCATACGGTTAATTGACTTCGCTGGCGTAAAGATTTTCGAGAGTGCTACCGTCGATACAAATATTCTCCTTTTTTCCAAGTTTGCGAACCAGCACAAAACCATCTGTGCTGTTACAAGCAAAGAGAACAAAGACAGTGTAAAGAATTTGAGCGATTTTGTGCAGCAACAGAATACCGTTTGCGAGTTCAATTCTTCTGACAGTTGGGTTATCTTGTCACCTATTGAACAGAATATCAAACGTAAGATAGAGGCAGTGGGGACACCACTGAAGGATTGGAACATTAATATATACCGTGGAGTTCTTACGGGTTATAATGACGCATTTATTATTTCAACTGAGAAACGCAACGAGATATTGGCTAACTGCCAAACAGAGGATGAACGTCAAAGAACGGCTGAACTTATTCGACCGGTTCTTAGGGGCCGTGACATCAAGAGGTATGGATATGTTGAAAACGGCTTATACCTTATCAATACTCACAATGGCATTCGTGGGAAAATTCCACGAATCAGAATAGAAGACTATCCTTCCATCAAATCACATTTGGACCAATACTGGGACAAAATAGAAAAAAGAGCAGACCAAGGGGATACTCCATATAATCTTCGTAATTGCGCTTATTTGGACGATTTTTCTAAGCAACAAATTGTATGGATAGAACTTTCGGATGAACCAAAGTTTGCGTTTGCAGAGAATGTAACATCAGTCAATACCGTATTTTTTATGACAGGAGAGCACATCCTCCATTTGCTTGGCCTACTTAACTCGAAACTTATTACTTGGTATTTTCGCCACTGCATTGGAACGACATCGGGTGTTGGAACTAACAGATGGCTAAAATATACTATAGAACAAATCCCAATGGCACCAACAAGTGCTGATTTGGAAATAATGGCCCAAGAAATATGTCAGCATTATAGTAAGGATAAGGATAACATGATTGACCTTCTTGTCTGTCATTTATATGATTTAAACAGCGAAGAAATTAATTATATTTCCTCGAAATAAGAGTTTCTGTAGTAATAAGTTGAGAGTATTGAATCAAGGGGTGTTTACGCATCCCTTGATTCAATATAATGAATTTCTTCGCTACTTAATCCATACATGATGTAAATAATTTTATCTATTTGTCGTTCATCTCGCTTGTTTACCGCTTCCTCTATTATAGTCTTAAATTTGCAATCAATAGGAACAGGAAGTTGTTCAATAAACATTGGCTTATATTCAAAGTATCCTCCGTTACGAGTTACGCCTAATCTTCTAATGTAATAGTCTGCCAATTTTGAATTGAGTATCCCTAATAAATAATTACTTGCAGGAACTATCATTGGAGATGGAGCATTGATAAAACTATTATCCTCTACTAATGCGAAACTTGCTTTTAGGTTCAGATTTCCCCACACAATTTTTGGCTTAGAAAAATCGTCCCAATATTTAGCCCCCCATCTTTGCATAGCGTACCATTCGTAACGTATTCCTGTTTCCGCTTTGTTCCTCTTTGACAGAGGCTCCTTATACTGTATCATGTGTGAATACACGGCTGGGTATTGTTCCTTAAATGCCTTTTCCGCTTTTTCTGATGCTCCTTGAATACTATCGTCAAATTGGTACGGGAAATGCCAAGGAATATAGATTAACCACAAATTTGCCCAGTCATATCCATACCTCTTGATGTCACGGCCCCTAAGAATCGGTCGAATAAGTTCAGCCGTTCTTTGACGTTCATCCTCTGTTTGGCAGTTAGCAAGGATTTCATTACGCTTGTCTGTAGATATAATAAAGGCATCATTAAAGCCTGTCTTGATACCATAATTGATTCGGATGTCCCAGTCTTTTAGTGGTGTCCCCACTGCCTCAATCTTCCGCTTGATGCTCTGCTCAATAGGCGACAGTATTACCCAGGCATCAGACGAAGAGAACTCGCAGACGGTATTCTGTTGCTGCACAAAATCGCTCATTTGCTAACAACCATAAAAGAGTGGATATATCGGTCTAAGGTATTCCTGTCAACCTTACATGTTTTTGCTATTTTTCGCTTTGACACTTTGGCCGCAAGCAATTCAGTTATGAGTGTCTGCTTTCCGTAAAGTTTATACTTCTCTGGTGCACTCTTCTTCCCCTTTGGCCTGCCCAATACTATACCCTCCGCTTTCTTTCTGGCTAATGCTTCTTTCGTCCGTTGGCTAATCAGGTTACGCTCAATCTCTGCTGAAAGTCCAAATGCAAAAGCCAAGACCTTACTCTGTATGTCCTCACCAAGCCGATAATTGTCTTTAATAGTCCAGACCTTACACTCTTTTGTCATGCAAATGTTCAGTATCTCCATAATCATAAACAGATTGCGCCCCAGACGTGATAACTCAGCACAAATGATAATGTCGCCTTTCTGTATTCGTTTTAAAAGACTACCTAATTGCCGTTTATCGTATGCTTTAGTACCACTGATGGTCTCCTCTATCCAACCATCAACTTTCATTTTCTCCTTTTCACAGAATTTGTTAATCTCAAACCGCTGGTTCTCAACGGTCTGTTTGTCACTACTCACTCTAATATACCCGTAAATCATAACTTTTTTGCACAAAGTAATAAAAAGTCACTAATAATTACTACTTTTGTAGCAAAAAAAGAAGAATATATGTTTCGAAACAAAGATTATAGAATAGAGCAATGTCTAAATGACATTCAGAAATACGAAAAGTGGGGAAACCTGCTTGCAGGACAAAGTTGGGTACACCTATTCAAAAGTATTTGAAAAGAGTAATAACAATTTAAGAAACAACGTTTTGATGATATGAGCAAAGACCGTAAGAATTATCCCAACCATAATTCGTCTATTATTGATGATATAAAACAAATCATCAATGTTGGGCGACAAAATGCATATACAGCAGTAAATGCAGCTATGATTTCCACTTATTGGAATATCGGCCGGCGGATTGTAGAGGAAGAACAACATGGAAAAGAAAGGGCGGAATACGGCAAAGAATTGATAAAAATGCTTGCTGTTGAACTGACACATGAGTTTGGTAATGGCTTCTCCGAACGTTATCTGCGTGCATTCCGCCAGTTCTATTTGGTTATTCCTAACTATGAGATTTGGAAATCGCGATTTCCAAATCTATTGTGGACACACATATACAGATCGCTTCGTGTAGGTGATGAGACTGCAATCAGATGGTATTTGGAAACAGCCTCTCATGAAATGTGGAGCGTAAGAACGCTCGACAGAAATATCAGTACGCAGTATTATGAATGCCATTGTACACAGAGATTATAACTCAGTCAATGGATTTATGCATATTCTCCTATATCCTAATCGTTTAGAAATTGCCAACTATGGAGTATTGCCCTCAATGGAATCTGTTATCGTAAAAGGAGGTGAAGGGGTGTCAATGCTTCGCAATCCAGATATTGCTCATCAGTGCTATTACCGAAAGCTGATAGAGATGATGGGTACAGGCATACCCCGAATGATACAAGACAGCAAGGAGCACGGCTTTGATATTCCTATATTTGAGATTAAAGACCATATAGTTAGGGTGTCTTTCCCCAATATCCATTACCTGCGTGCGGAACAACCACATCAAAGTGATGCAGACTTGATGGCTCATTTTGAGGGAGTAATTGAGGGAGTAATTGAGGGAGTAGGTAAGGACATCAAAGAGAAACTGGCTTCAATTCTTTGTGTCCTAAACGAGCAACCAGGGCTTAGGACAACCATGCTAAGTAGTAAGACGGATATTCCCGTGAAAAGCGTTGAGCGATATGTAAAACGTTTGAAGGATGCGGGACTTATCAAGTATTCAGGTTCAAGTAAATCTGGTGGCTACTTTCTTTCCGATTCCATCGTGAGGGAGTAATGAGGGGGTAATGAGGGAGTAAATTTGTTCACTGAACATTTGAATATGTGAGATATTATGCCTACCTTTGCATCCGACAACGAGCCACGAAACAGGCGGTGGCCCAGAGTCGGGTGCTCTTTTAGGCAATTTATAGCAGAACATTGAATTGAGCGCTCGGCTTTGCCGCTTGCTACCAACGGGACGCAAGAACTGTCTCCAAACCGTAACCCCAGAATTTCTCAATCCCCTGCATCGCCTTTATATAAAGAAATCCTGCAAATTCTTACAAAGTTACGAAAAGTCGAGAGCAAAACAAAGAAATTATTTCTTTTTTTGCCGAGACGGAGTAACTTCGCGACATTTTGTTGCAAAGTTACGAAAAGTCAAGCGTAAAACAAAAGAAACTCAATAAAAAGGTTGGAAAATATTTGGATTATTGAATAATTTGTGTTTTCTTTGCAGACACAATGAGACATATCCTTACATTATTATTATCTGTATGTACGTTGTCAGCAGCGG
>JAEEGF012418861.1_pt1 | contig 12832 bp, 11 predicted proteins | sample 9134171 | NCBI WGS metagenome assembly JAEEGF01 (sample SAMN16246542, study PRJNA631951) | gut metagenome | biome: gut microbiome; feature: rumen; material: AP-attached | host: Bos | place: Iran: Karaj | collected 2018-10 | reverse complement strand
CGGTGCATCTTTTGATCGAGAAAGTGGAGATTTTTGCAGACAAAGAAAAAACAGACTTCCATATCGTTTCCACGCTGGAGTCTGTTTCGGAAAACTTGGTGCCGGTGGTGGGACTCGAACCCACACGGATGATAAGTCCAACGGATTTTGAGTGCTTGCCCCGATTCGGAAGATAACGGAAGCAAAAGCTGTTCAATGGACGGTGCCGCACTTGAAAAAGTCCCCAAAATACGGGCATTTTTCGCCGCAACTGGAAAAAGTGTCCACCGTGTCTGCCTTTTCGGTTTTTCCGCGATTTTCGGAGAAGCCGCGAATATCGGAGGTCGATTGGAGGTCGATTTCCGCGAACGACGTGCCGATCGATGATCGGAGGTCGAAATCAGCATCTATTTCATGTCAATCTTCCGTCGCTGACAAATACGAAAAAGGAGATTGAACACATGAGACGAATTGAATATGAACGTCTGCTTGCTGAATATCCGGATGTGGTGACGCTGCCGGTGTTCTGCAAAATGCTCGGCGGCATCGGTGACAGTACCGCCCGCAAGCTGCTGCAGGCCAACCGCGTTGAACATTTCATTATCCGCACGACTTACTTCATCCCAAAGGAGAAAGTGATCGACTATCTGCTGAGCCCGCATTACCGGTCCTACAAAAAGAAACTCCGTCATAGGATCGAATGAAAAACACACATTCCACTGATGGGTGGGCCGCATGAACAGCATCCAGGCACGAGTGCAGGAGATCGTGAGCATTGAGCTGATCTATAGCTGAACCAAACGCCAGGAACGAAAGGACCCGCTTCATCCGTTTTCCTTACTGAAGGCGGATTGTAAATATTTTTCGCAGAGAGGACGTTTCGAGCCCACCCTTGACAGATCCTCTGTAGACGAGGAGCGAACGGATCGATTTGAACGAGAACGGGGTCCTTCGCTGCCGCGTCAGGCGTCCCTGTTCGCACCGGAGAACAGGGCGTGGGACCGGACGCCCCGTTTTTCGATCCGCGCGGCGGAATAAGCACGCAAAAGCGTATATATATCTCTGTGTTCCTTGACACGGACCGGCGGGATATGGTATAAATACTTGTGTTTTTCAACGCCGCCCCTTGCGACTGACGGAAGAATGCGGAGCACCGCAGAGGAACAGGGAGCGCCATATGTTGCCGACCGTCTGGGCATTGTTGAACCCGCTGGATTCAATGTGCCCTTCATTTCTTTTTGGGGAGGAAACAAACATGAAAAAAGTTGCCATCGTCATGGGCAGCGACAGCGATCTCGCCGTCGCGCAGAAGGCCGTGGACGTGCTCAAGGCCTTCGGCGTGCCCTTCGAAGCCCACGTCTACTCGGCCCATCGGACCCCGGACGAGGCCCGGGACTTCGCCCGGAGCGCCCGGGAGAAGGGCTTCGGGGTGATCGTGGCCGTGGCGGGCATGGCCGCCCATCTGGCCGGCGCCATCGCGGCCAACACCACGCTGCCCGTCGTCGGCGTCCCCTGCAAGGGCGGGGCCCTGGACGGCCTGGACGCCCTGCTTTCCACCGTGCAGATGCCCAGCGGCATCCCCGTGGCCACCGTGGCCCTGAACGGCGGCGCCAACGCCGCCCTGCTGGCCGTGGAGATCCTGGCGGTGGAGGACGGCGAGCTGGCGCAAAAGCTGGCGGACAAGCGCCGGGCTGACGCCCAAACCGTGCTGAAAAAGGAAGCGGCTCTTTCGGCCGCGCTGCAATAGATATCGACAATTCTGATAAGGAGAAAAGACTATGAAACTCGTGTATACCGGCAAGACCAAGAACGTGTACGCCCTCGACAACGGCAACTACCTCTTGAAATTCAAGGACGACTGCACCGGCAAGGACGGCGTGTTCGATCCCGGTGAAAACAGCATCGGCCTGACCATCGAGGGCGTGGGCGACGTGAACCTCAGGATGTCCATCTATTTCTTCGAGAAGATCAACGCCGCCGGCATCAAGACCCACTACGTGTCCGCCGACCTTCAGAACACCACCATGGAGGTCCTGCCCGCCAAGGTCTTCGGCAAGGGGCTGGAGGTCATCTGCCGCCACAAGGCCGTGGGCAGCTTCTATCGCCGCTACAGCGACTACGTGGAGCTGGGGGCGGACCTGCCCGCCTACGTGGAGACCACCTTCAAGAACGACGAGAAGGGCGACCCCCTGGTGACCAAGGACGGCCTCATCGTCCTGGGCGTCATGACGGCGGAGCAGTACGACGCCATCAAGGAGATGACGCAGCGCATCACCCAGATCGTGGCCGACGACCTGAAGGAGAAGGGCCTGGTCCTCTACGACATCAAGTTCGAGTTCGGCTACGACGCCGACGGCTCCGTCATGCTCATCGACGAGATCGCCTCCGGCAACATGCGGGTCTACAAGGACGGGGAGTACATCGAGCCCATGACCCTCTCCAAGCTCTTCTTCGCCGAGGCGTGAGCCCATGGGAGGATTCTTCGGGATTACCTCCACACGGGAATGCCTGGGGGACGTGTTCTTCGGCACGGACTACCACTCCCACCTGGGCACCCGCCGAGGGGGCCTGGCCGCCTACGACCCCAAGGTCGGCCTGCAGCGGAAGATCCATAACATCGACAACGCCCCCTTCCGCACCAAGTTCGAGAAGGTGTTCCAGGAGATGCGGGGCGTCAGCGCCATCGGCTGCATCAGCGACACGGACCCCCAGCCCCTGCTGGTCCGGTCCCGCCTGGGCAACTACGCCATCTGCACCATCGGCGTCATCAACAACGCGGACAAGCTCATCCGGGACTGCCTGGAACGGGAGGGCGGCTACTTCGACGCCATGACCGGCGGGCGGGTCAACAGCACCCAGCTCTTTTCCGCCGTCATGAGCCAGAAGACTGACTTTGCCGACGGCATCCGGTACGCCCAGGAACAGATCGAGGGCACCGCCTCCGTGCTGATCCTCAAGGATGACGGGAGCCTCATCGCCGCTCGGGACAGGCTGGGACGGCTGCCCGTCCGCATCGGCAAAGGCGAAGACGGCTACGCCGTTTCCTTCGAGTCCTTCGCCTATCAGAAGCTGGGATTCGAGGATGAACGGGAGCTGGGCCCCGGGGAGATCGTGCACATCACCCCCGCCGGCATCACGCAGCTGGTGCCGCCCGGCCCAAAGAAGCGCATCTGCTCCTTCCTGTGGAGCTATTACGGATATCCCACCTCCAGCTACGAGGGGGTCAACGTGGAGGCCATGCGCTACCGCAACGGCGAATCCATGGCGGAACAGGACGAGAAGAACGGCTTCACGGACCACATCGACTACGTGGGCGGCGTGCCCGATTCCGGGACGCCCCACGCCATCGGCTACGCCAACCGGAGCAACAAAAAATTCGCCCGGGCGTTCATCAAGTATACGCCCACCTGGGCCCGCAGCTTCATGCCCCAGGACCAGCAGGACCGGGACCGGGTGGCCAAGATGAAGCAGATCCCCGTCCACGAGCTCATCCAGGGCAAGGACCTGCTGTTTGTGGACGATTCCATCGTCCGGGGCACCCAGCTCAAGGAGACGGTGGAGTTCCTCTATGAAAACGGCGCTCATTCGGTCCATATGCGCTCCGCCTGCCCCCCCATCCTCTTCGGCTGCAAGTATCTGAACTTCTCCCGGGCCACCTCCGATATGGAGCTCATCGCCCGACGGGTGATCCGGGAGCTGGAAGGCGAGGAGGGCTTCTCCCATTTGGAGGAATACAGCGACGGCGCCACGGAACGGGGCAAAAACCTGCGGCGGGCCATCGCGGATCGGTTCCACTTCGCTTCCCTGGATTTCCAATCCCTGGATGGGATCGTGAAGGCCATCGGCCTTGACCCCTGCGAGCTGTGCACCTACTGCTGGAACGGAAAGGAGTAAAACGGATGGACACTGTATCGAGATCCGAAGCCTACGCCGCGGCGGGCGTGGACATCACCGCCGGATACAAGGCCGTCGAACTGATGAAGGGCCATATCGCCCGCACCGCCACGGAGGGCGTCTGCTCCGACATCGGCGGCTTCGGCGGCCTGTTCGTCCCGGATTTGGCCGGCATGGAGACGCCGGTGCTGGTCTCCGGCACCGACGGCGTGGGCACCAAGCTGAAGCTGGCCTTTTTGATGGACAAGCACGACACCGTGGGCGTGGACTGCGTGGCTATGTGCGTCAACGACATCATCTGCTGCGGGGCCAAGCCCCTGTTTTTCCTCGATTACATCGCCTGCGGCAAAAACGTGCCGGAGCGGATCGCGGACATCGTCAAGGGCGTGTGCGACGGCTGCGTCCAGGCCGGCGCGGCCCTCATCGGCGGCGAGACCGCCGAGATGCCCGGCTTCTACCCGGAGGACGAATACGATCTGGCCGGCTATGCCACGGGCATCGTGGACAAACGCCGGATCATCGACAACGGGACCATGGCCCCCGGAGACGCGGTCATCGCCCTGCCCTCCAGCGGCGTCCATTCCAACGGCTTCTCCCTGGTGCGCAAGGTGTTTGACGTGGAGCGTGCCGATCTCCAAGCGCCGGTGGCCGAGCTGGGCGGCCGATCCCTGGGCGAAACGCTGCTGACCCCTACAAAAATTTACGTGAAGCCGGTGCTGTCCCTTCTGAAAGAAGTACAGGTCAAGGGCATCTCCCACATCACCGGCGGCGGCTTCTACGAGAACATCCCCCGGAGCATCCCGGCAGGGTTGGGCGCCCGGATCGATCGCAGCGCCGTTCGGGTGCTGCCCATCTTCGACCTGATCGAGAAGCGGGGCGGCATTTCGGAGCGGGACATGTTCAACACCTTCAATATGGGCGTGGGCATGAGCATCGTGGTGGCACCGGAGGATGCGGAAAAGGCATTGACCATCCTGCGTGACAACGGGGAGGACGCCTATCGGATCGGCGTCATCGAAGCGAGCCAGGAGAGGATCGTCATATGTTGAAGCGGAACGGCCCTGGCGAAAAGGCCCGGATCGCCGTGCTGGTCTCCGGCGGCGGCACCAATTTGCAGGCCATCCTGGACGCCCAGGCGGCGGGAAAGATCCCTCACGGACAGGTGGCCCTGGTGGTCTCCAACCGTATGGGCGCCTACGCCCTGGAGCGGGCCAAATCGGCGGGGGTAGAGGCGCTAACACTGACCCGGAAGGCCTGCGGCGGTCAGGCTGGCTTCGAGGCGGCCCTGTCAAAAGCTTTGGCCGATCGGGGGATAGAGCTCATCGTGCTGGCCGGCTTCCTGTCCATTTTGAGTGAAGGTTTCACCAGCCGCTGGCCCCGGCGCATCCTGAACGTGCACCCGTCCCTGATCCCTTCCTTCTGCGGCGCAGGATTTTACGGGCTGAAGGTCCATGAGGCGGCCCTTGAACGGGGCGTCAAAGTGACCGGCGCCACGGTCCATTTTGTCAACGAAGTGCCGGACGGCGGGGAGATCCTGTTCCAGAAGGCCGTCCGCATCCAGCCGGGGGACACCCCCGAGGTTTTGCAGCGCCGGGTCATGGAGCAGGCGGAGTGGAAGCTGCTCCCCAGGGCTGTGGAGCTGGTGAGCAAAGAAATCGTCGCAGAGCGCAGCTGAATCACATTCTTCTTGGAGGCACCCATGGATATCTATGGCATCCACGACATTTCGGCCCTGATCGCAGGCAATCCCTACGTGGGCCGGGGCATCTTCGTCGGCAAGACCCCCGACGGCGCCCAGGCAATTACGGCCTACTTCATCATGGGCCGCAGCGACAACTCCCGCAACCGCGTCTTTGTGGAGCGGGACGGCGCCCTGTTCACGGAGCCCTTCGACCCCAGCCGGGTGAAGGACCCCAGCCTCATCATCTATGCCGCCCTCCGGCAGTATGAGAACAAGCTCATCGTCACCAACGGGGATCAGACGGACACCGTGTACGAGGGGCTGCAGGCGGGAAAGAGCTTCTCCGAAGCCCTGGCATCCCGCCGCTTCGAGCCCGACGGTCCTCACTTCACCCCCCGGATCAGCGGCATGCTGACCTTTGGGGACGGGAATTTTACCTATGAATTGAGCATTTTGAAGAGCATAGATGAAGAGGGCAGCGATTGTGCCCGGTACACCTTTAGCTATCCGGCCAAGGCGGGGCTCGGCCATTTCATCCACACCTATGTCACCGATGGGAACCCCCTGCCCACCTTCCAGGGCGAGCCGGTGCGGGTGCGGACGTTGGACGACATCGACGAATTCTCCGAGACCCTTTGGAACGCCCTGGACGAGAACAACCGGATCTCCCTGTACGTGCGCTATACCGATCTTGCGTCCGGCGCCGTCAGCGAGACCCTCGTCAACAAAAACCGATAAGGAGAGCCTGATGATCGAATTCGAACTCAAATACGGCTGCAATCCCAACCAGAAGCCCGCCCGGATCTTCATGGAGGACGGCAGCGACCTGCCGCTGAAGGTCCTTAACGGACGCCCCGGCTATATCAACTTTCTGGATGCCCTCAACGCCTGGCAGCTGGTGAAGGAGCTGAAGGCGGCTCTGGGCCTGCCGGCGGCGGCCTCCTTCAAGCACGTGTCCCCCACCAGCGGCGCGGTGGGCCTGCCCCTGTCCGAAAGGTTGAAGCGGGCCTGCTTTGTGGACGACGTACCGGAGCTGGATGAGAGTCCCCTGGCCTGCGCCTACGCCCGGGCCCGGGGCACGGACCGGCTCTGTTCCTTCGGCGATTGGGCGGCCCTCTCCGACGTGTGCGACGTGACCACGGCCAAACTCATCCGACGGGAGGTCAGCGACGGCGTCATCGCCCCGGGGTATGAGCCCGAGGCTTTGGAGATCCTCATGAACAAGCGGGGCGGCAAGTACAACGTGGTGGAGATCGATCCCGACTATGTCCCCCAGGTCCGGGAGCGCAAGCAGGTCTTCGGCGTCACCTTCGAACAGGAGCGCAACAACTTCAGGATCGGCCGGGAGCTCCTCGGGAACATTGTCACCGCCCAGAAGGACCTTCCCGACAGCGCCGTCCGGGACCTGATCGTGTCCCTTATCACCCTCAAATACACCCAGTCCAACTCCGTCTGCTACGCCGTGGACGGCCAGGCCATCGGCGTGGGCGCGGGTCAGCAGTCCCGCATCCACTGCACCCGCCTCGCCGGCTCCAAGGCGGACACCTGGTTCCTACGCCAGGCGGACAAGGTTTTGGACCTGCCCTTTAGGAAGGAGCTGGGTCGGCCGGAGCGGGACAACGTCATCGACGGATATATCAACCAGAACGAGGAGGACGTGACGGCGGACGGGGTCTGGCAGCGGTACTTCACCCGTCAGCCGGAACCCTTCATCAAGGCGGAGCAGCGCTCGTATCTTGATACCGTCCGGGGCGTGGCTCTGGGGTCCGACGCCTTCTTCCCCTTCTCCGACAACATCGAACGGGCCTTCCGTTCCGGCGTCAAATACGTGGCGGAGCCTGGCGGCTCCATCCGGGACGACGCGGTGATCGAGTGCTGTAACAAACATGGCATGGTCATGGCCTTCACGGGTATGCGCCTGTTCCATCATTGAGGAGAATTCTATGAAAGTAATGGTTATCGGCGGCGGCGGTCGCGAGCACGCCATCGTCAAGAAGCTGAGAGAGAGCAAGGAGATCACGGAGCTGTACGTCCTGCCCGGCAATGGGGGCATGGCCCGGGAGGCAACCTGCGTGCCCATCGGGGCCACGGACCTGCCCGCCATCGCCGCCTTCGCCCGGGAGAAGGCCATCGACTACGCTGTGGTCACTCCCGACGATCCCCTGGTCCTGGGGACAGTGGATCTGCTGGAAGGACAGGGCATCCCCTGCTTCGGCCCCAACCAGGCGGCCGCCCTGCTGGAAGGCAGCAAGGCCTTCGCCAAGGACTTCATGCAGCGGCATCATATCCCCACCGCCGCCTACCGGACCTTCACGGAAGCCGCGGCAGCCCTGGCCTACGTGGCCACCTGCCCCCTGCCCACCGTCATCAAGGCGGACGGCCTCGCCCTGGGCAAGGGCGTGGTCATCGCCAAGACCCGAGCGGAAGCGGAAGCAGCGGTCCGGGCGGCCATGTGCGAGGGCAGGTTCGGCCACAGCGGCGAGACCGTGGTCGTCGAGGAATTTTTGACCGGCCCCGAGGTGTCGGTGCTGGCCTTCACCGACGGGAAGACCGTCGTGCCCATGGTCAGCTCCATGGACCACAAGCGGGCCCTGGACGGGGACAGGGGATTGAACACCGGCGGCATGGGCACCGTGGCCCCCAACCCCTATTACACCGAGGCCGTGGCTGAACGCTGCATGGCGGAGATCTTTCTCCCCACCGTCCGGGGCATGGCGGCGGAGGGCCGGCCCTTCAAGGGCTGCCTCTATTTCGGCCTCATGCTGACGCCCGCCGGCCCCAAGGTCATCGAATACAACTGCCGCTTCGGGGACCCGGAGACCCAGGTGGTGCTGGCGCTTCTGGAAAGCGACCTGTTCACCATCATGCGGGCGGTGACCGAGGAACGGCTCCAGGAGGCGGAGGTCCGCTTCTCCAAGGGGGCGGCGGCCTGCGTGATCCTGGCTTCGAAGGGCTATCCCCTTTCCTACGAGAAGGGCTTCGAGATCGAGATGCCCGAGAGCGTCCGGCCCCACGTGCTCTTCGCCGGGGCCAAGGAGAGGGACGGGACGCTCGTCACCAGCGGCGGCCGGGTCCTGGGCGCGGTTGGCACGGGGGCGACCCTGCCGGAGGCCCTGGCCCTGGCCTATGCCCGGGCGGAGCAGATCACCTTTGCAAACAAGTTTTATCGCCGCGACATCGGCAAGCGAGCGCTGGAGGCGTAAATGGTTTATCGGATCTTTGTGGAAAAGAAGCCGGGCTTCGATCAGGAAGCGGAAGCCCTGCGCCGGGAGCTGACGGACTTTTTGGGCGTCGCTTCCCTGACGGGACTGCGGATGCTGAACCGCTACGACGCCGAGGGCATCTCCAAGGACCTCTTCGATCAGGCGGTCAGGACCGTGTTCTCGGAGCCCCAGGTGGATATGGCCGTCGAGACGCCGGACCTCCAGGGCGGCGCCGTCTTCGCCGTGGAGTATCTGCCGGGTCAGTTCGACCAGCGGGCGGATTCCGCGGCCCAGTGCATCCAGCTCATCTCCCAGGGGGAGCGGCCCCTGATCCGCTCCGCCCGGGTCTACGTCCTCTACGGGGACCTGACCGAAGATGAGATCGCCGAGATCAAGAAGTACGTCGTCAACCCGGTGGAGGCCCGGGAGGCGTCCCTCGAAAAGCCGGAGACCCTGCGCACGGACTACGCCGTGCCCACCGAGGTCAAGACCCTGACGGGCTTTCAGGAACTGGATCGGGAGGGCCTGGCCGCCTTCGTTCGCAGCTACGGCCTGGCCATGGATATCGACGACGTCGCCTTCTGTCAGCGGTATTTCGCCGACGAGGGCCGGGACCCCACCATCACGGAGATCCGCATGATCGACACCTACTGGTCCGATCACTGCCGCCACACCACCTTTTTGACGGAGATCGACGGGGTGACCTTCGAGGATGAGCTCCTGCAAAAAGCCTACGAGAGCTATCTGGACGTGCGCCGGGAGCTCCATCGCACCAAGCCGATCTGCCTCATGGACATAGCCACCATCGCCGTCAAGTACCTCAAAGCCCACGGACGGCTCCCGAAGCTGGACGAGAGCGAGGAGATCAACGCCTGCACCGTGAAGATGGAGGTGGAGGCCGACGGCCAAAAGGAGCCCTGGCTGCTGCTCTTCAAGAACGAGACCCACAACCATCCCACGGAGATCGAGCCCTTCGGCGGCGCGGCCACCTGCATCGGCGGCGCTATCCGGGACCCCCTGTCCGGCCGGGCCTACGTCTACGGGGCCATGCGGGTCACCGGGGCGGCGGACCCCACCCGACCCGTCAGCGAGACCATCCCCGGCAAGCTCCCCCAGCGGAAGCTGGTGACCACGGCGGCGGCGGGCTATTCCTCCTACGGCAACCAGATCGGTCTGGCCACCGGGATCGTGGACGAGATCTACCATCCGGGCTACGCCGCTAAGCGATTGGAGATCGGGGCGGTCGTCGCCGCCGCGCCGGCGGAAAACGTGCGCCGGGAGCGGCCTGCCCCCGGGGACGTGGTCATCCTGCTGGGAGGCTCCACCGGCCGGGACGGCATCGGCGGGGCCACCGGCTCCAGCAAGGCCCATACCGCCCATTCCGTGGAGACCTGCGGGGCCGAGGTCCAGAAGGGCAACGCCCCCGAGGAGCGGAAGCTCCAGCGGCTGTTCCGTAATCCCGTGGCCTGCCGCATGATCAAGCGCTGCAACGATTTCGGCGCCGGCGGCGTGTCCGTGGCCATCGGGGAGCTGGCGGACGGCCTCTTCATCGACCTCAACGCGGTGCCCAAGAAATACGAGGGGTTGGACGGCACGGAGCTGGCCATCAGCGAATCCCAGGAGCGCATGGCGGTGGCGGTGGCGGCGGAGGACGTGCCCGCCTTTCTGGCCATCGCCCGGGGGGAGAACCTCCAGGCCTGCCCCGTGGCCCGGGTCACCGAGGAGCCGCGGCTGGTCATGGTTTGGAACGGAAAGAAGATCGTGGACGTCAGCCGCGAGTTCCTGAATTCCAACGGCGCCCCCAAGCATATCTGCATCAAGACCGCCCGGCCCGCCCGGGAGGAAAAGCCCCTGATCGGCGGGTTCAGGGAAAACCTGGAGCGGCTGTCCGGGGACTTGAACGTCTGTTCCCGCCGGGGCCTCTCCGAGCGGTTCGATTCCACCATCGGCGCGGGCACGGTGCTCATGCCCTTCGGCGGCAAGCACCAGATGACCCCGGCTCAGGCCATGGTCCAGAAGATATCCCTGGAGGAGAAGCACACCGACGACTGCTCCCTCATGGCCTGGGGCTACGACCCCGTCCTCACCACCGAGAGCCCCTTCCACGGGGCCTACAGCGCCGTGGTGGAGTCCGTGTCCAAGCTCGTGGCCGCCGGCGCGTCCTTCGAGGACGTGTATCTGACCTTCCAGGAGTACTTCCCCAAGCCCGGCCGGGACCCCAGGCGCTGGGGCCTGCCCTTCGCGGCCCTGCTGGGGGCCTTCCGAGCCCAGATGGACCTGGGCATCGGCGCCATCGGCGGCAAGGATTCCATGAGCGGCACCTTCGAAAACCTGGACGTGCCCCCCACGCTGGTGTCCTTCGCCGTGACCACGGAGAAGGCCGGGCACGTCGTCTCCAACGAGTTCAAGGGGGCGGGCCACCGGGTGGTCCTGCTTACCCCTGCCTATGATGAAAACGGCCTCCCCGAGAAGGGGTCCCTGCTGGCCCTCTACGACCGGGTGAACGGCCTGCTGCGTTCCGGTCAGGCTCTGGCCGCCTACACCCCGGAGCGGGGCGGCGCGGCGGCGGCCGTCATGAAGATGGCCTTCGGCAACGGCCTGGGGTTCCGCTTCGATCCCAAGGTGCCCCTGGATACGCTGTTCGAGGACCGGCCCGGCCGCTTCCTGCTGGAGGTGACGGCGCCTGTGGAGGGCGCCTTGACCCTGGGCGAGACCACGGAAGCTTTCGCCTTCGTCCGGGGCGCCGAGACCGTGGCGGGGAAAGCCCTGCAAGCGATCTACGAGGATCGGCTGGAAAGCGTCTATCCCTGCAACATCCCCACGGCTCCGGGGCCGGTGGAGACCTTCCGCTTCTCCGCCGACGAGCATCCCAAGGCCCGCGTCCGGGCGGCGCGGCCCCGGGTGCTGATCCCCGTCTTCCCCGGTACTAACTGCGAATACGACAGCGCCAAAGCCGTCCGGGACGCCGGCGGCGAGCCGGTGGTGCTGGTGCTCAACAACCTGACCCCCGCCGGCATCGTGGAATCCACGGACCGGTTCGCCCGGGCGCTGCAGAACGCCCAGATGGTGTTCATCCCCGGCGGCTTCTCCGGCGGCGACGAGCCCGACGGCAGCGGCAAGTTCATCACCGCTTTCTTCCGCAACGAGCGGATCCGGGACGGGGTCACGGACCTGTTGGACCACCGGGACGGCCTCATGTGCGGCATCTGCAACGGCTTCCAGGCCCTTATCAAGCTGGGCCTGGTGCCCTTCGGTCGGATCATGGAGACGGACGAAAGCTGCCCCACCCTGACGTACAACCTGATCCACCGGCACCAGTCCCGGATCGTGCGGACCCGGATCGCCTCCAACAAGTCCCCCTGGCTCAGCCTCATGGACGTGGGCGACGTGGTGAACGTGCCCGTCTCCCACGGGGAAGGCCGGTTCGTGGCCGACGAGGCGCTGATCCGCAGACTGGCTGAGAACGGGCAGATCGCCACCCAGTACGTGGACCTCAGCGGTCGGGCCACCATGGACGTGCGCTTCAACCCCAACGGCTCCCTCTACGCCATCGAGGGCATCACCTCCCCCGACGGCCGCGTCTTCGGCAAGATGGGCCACAGCGAACGCATCGGGGCCGGGCTCTATAAAAACGTGCCCGGCAACTACGACAACCGCATGTTTGAGGCGGCGGTACGGTATTATCAGTAAGCAGCCATATATCTATCACAAAAAGGGTCCCCGTTTAGGCCGGGGCTCGTAAGAAAGTTATATATTTTTTAAGGAATGGCATGATCTTCGGGTCATGCCATTTCCTGTTCCATCAATTCACTCAGCGGGATGAACCCTATCAGATCATAGCAGATATGGGTGCTCTGGCGGCGTTTCCCGCTGCTTTTATCCGGAGCACCGACATAGATCGCCTTGATCAGCTCATGGCCCGCGTAAGGCGTCAATTCGGTCATATCCGCGTACTTCCTGACCTTTTTGGTTTTCGATGGAAAGCGACTCGCCAAGTCTTTCATCTTCCTGTGAAAGTCGGCAGTATAGTGCTGTAATTTTTTCAGTTGCCCTTAACATTTCTGTTTCCTCCTTT
>JAEEGF010998426.1_pt1 | contig 12833 bp, 12 predicted proteins | sample 9134171 | NCBI WGS metagenome assembly JAEEGF01 (sample SAMN16246542, study PRJNA631951) | gut metagenome | biome: gut microbiome; feature: rumen; material: AP-attached | host: Bos | place: Iran: Karaj | collected 2018-10 | reverse complement strand
CCTTCCAGACAACGCCCGAGCCCCTGCCATGGCACTCCCGCGGCACGAGGCGCGGCAGCCGTGCATTGCGCCGCCGTCCGGGCGGCGGAAACAGAAAACGTCAACAAAAATGCGACGTTCTGCCCTCCACCCGGCAGGGCTTGTCCTTTACGGCTGCAACGTGTATATTGACAGTCCATCATGTGTGATGCGTTCCGTCCCGGATCCTGCGGGATCCGCCGCCTGACCGGTGAAGACGTAATTTTAGGAATCTCCATGGATACACGCCATAAAGTGCTCATAGCCAACCGCGGCGAGATCGCGGTGCGCATCCTGCAGGCCTGCCGCGGGCTTGGCCTGGGATTTGCCTGTGTCTACACCGGCGAGGATTCCTGCTCCGGCCATGTCGCCATGGCCCGGTCCCTGGGCGGCGAAAAAAGCCTGTACCGCATATCTTCCTACCACGACGCCAACGAACTGCTCAGCGTGGCGGACGATTCCGGATGCACAGCCGTGCACCCCGGCTACGGCTTCTTTGCCGAAGACTACCGCTTTGCCCGGCGCGTCGTGGAACGCAGCCGCCCGCTGGTCTTCCTGGGCCCTTCCTGGCGGCTCATACGCGACCTGGGCGACAAGATCAACACCAAGCGTCTCGCGCGCAGCCTCTCGGTTCCCACCGTGCCCGGTTCCGACAAGCCCATCTACGACGAGCAGGAAGCGGAAAAGGTGGCGCGCTCGCTGTTCGACTTCCAGTCGCAGCAGGGCGTGAGCCGCCCCAAGGTCCTGGTGAAGGCCTCGGCAGGTGGCGGCGGCATGGGGATCGAAGAGGTGGGGGACATCGACCTCTTCAAGCATGTCTACCGCCGCATCCGCAGCTATGCCCAGCGCCAGTTCAAGGATGACGGCGTGCTCATCGAGCAGCGCATCCAGGATTTCAACCACCTGGAAGTCCAGATCCTGGGCGACAGGAGCGGAAAGCAGATCGTGCACTTCGGCACGCGCAACTGCTCCATCCAGTCTTCGGGCCACCAGAAGCGGCTCGAGGTCGCCCCGGGCTTCGCCCCGGACGACATCGCCTACGGCTTCGACGCTGCGGCGGTGCAGAAGGAGATCATCCGCCATTCCGTGCGCATGGCGCGCAAGGTCGGCTACGACAGCGTGGGCACATGGGAATGGATCGTCACGCGCAAAGGGAACCCGTTCCTCATGGAGGTGAACACCCGGATACAGGTGGAGAACGGTGTTTCGGCTGCCGCCTGCCTGGTCAACGGGCGCAAGCCCGACCTCATCTCCGAGCAGATCAGGACCGGGCTCGGGGATCCGCTCGGCTACGGGCAGGATGCCATCGCCTTCAACGGCGTGGGCATAGAATACAGGATCATCGCCGAGGATCCGGACAATTCCTTCATGCCCTGGGTCGGAGACATCGACGCCTTTTCATGGAAGCCGTTCGACTGGTGCCAGGTGCATACCCACATGCCGCCGGTCTCGCCGGGATCGCCCTACTCCATCCCCACCGAGTTCGACCCGAACCTGGCCCTGGCCATCGTATGGGGCGCCAGCCTCGGCGAAGCCAAGGCCCACGGGCTGGAATTCCTCGACCATTTCGTGCTCGAAGGGCACAGCAAAAGCGGCGGCCCCATGCGCACCAACCTCTCCTTCCTGCGCAAAAAAACGCAGGAGATCCTTGAATTTTAACTTCCAGGCCTCTGGAAGGGCATCCTATGACGGATTGGGAAAAACAGCTCCAGCAGCTCAGCAGCAGGCTCCATTACCTGACGGATATCTTTCCGGACAAGCACGAGGAGGACATCTCCCTCCTCGCAGAAAGGCTTGCCCTGCTGAAGCAGGAGCATGAGGAAAACCCCGACCTGGACATCAAGTCCAGGATCAGCTCGCTCGAAGACCTCTTCTTCTTTACGGAATGCAAGCTTGAAGACAAGCTGACCCCCATGGACAAGGTGCGCATCGTCAGGCATCCCCAGCGCATCTGCCTGCGGGACATCCTGGAGAACGTGTACGACGACTACACCGAGATCGGGGGGCAGGGCGAGCACACCAACGATCCCGCCATGGTCATCGCGCGCGCCTACATCACCCGCCACAGGAAAGGCGCCGCATACCATCAGCCCGTGCTGGTGATCGGGCACGAAAAGGGCCATGGCGAGGAGTTCCGCAACGGCGGTTCCGCCAAGCCCTGGGGCAATGCCAAGGCCAAGCACTACATGGGCGTTGCCGAAACAGAAGGCATCCCCATCCACACCTTCGTCTTCACGCCGGGCGGCTACCCGCTCGAAGAATATCCCGGCGCTGCGCAGCAGATCGCCAGGAACATCTACGAGATGGCGGGGCTCACCGTCCCGGTCATCGCCGTCTTTTCCGAGGGCGGATCCGGCGGTGCGGAGGCCATAGCCCTCGCCGACCGCCGCCTCATGCTCTCCCACGGCTACTACTCCGTGATCTCCCCCGAAGGGGCCGCCGCCATCGAAGGGCACCTCGGACCGGACGGACGTGCCCCGGCTGAGCTCGTGGAACGCTGCGCCGACAACCTGCGCCTGACGGCGGAAGACAACCTGGGATTCGGCTACATAGACGGCATCATCCAGGAGCCCATCCTGGGCGCCCGCCCCTACCACTTTGAATTTTTCCGCAACCTGCGGCAGGAACTCATCCGGGCAACGGACGAGGTCGTCCTGCGCGCCCGCGGCTTCGCCCCCATGCGCGCCTCGAGCCTGCGCCGCCTGCGCGACAGGGAGCTGAACCTCGACGACATCTTCGTGCGCTGGACCCTTTCGCGCAAGTCGCGCCAGCGGCTCGTGGAGATACGCCAGAACAAGTACATCAAGGCCTCGCACAAGGTCTGCCAGAACAGGCGCTCCATCATCGGGCGCATGGGCGATGCCTGGTCGGAGCAGTGGTGGGAGATCTACAACCGCCTCATCTACGGGCTGTACCACAGCAACAGGCGCACCTTTTCCAACCTCTTGGAAGAACTGGGGTCGGAATGGGAAATGTTCCGCCTGCGCATGGTGAAGCCCTGGAGGAGGATCCGCCGCTCCCTCCTCAACAAAGAGGAAGCCGCCCTGCAGGAAGAAGAGCTCACCACGCTTTCGGAGTGGACGGGCGCCGTAAGCGACCGGCCGTGGGCATGGGTGAGCAGCAAGGCCAAGGAAGACAGGGCCATATCCTGCCCCCACGCGGCCAAGCGCGGCTGCATGGACATATGGGTCCCCGACCTGTACAACGAGTTCGCCGGCGTCTGCCCCACGTGCGGGCACCATTTCCCCATGGAATACCAGTGGGTGATGAACAACTGTTTCGATGAGGATTCGCTGTTCGAATTCAATGCCGAAGTGGAAGCCGGCAACCCCCTGGGCTTTCCCGGCTTCAGCGAAAAGATCGCCGCTGCCAAGCAGAAGACCGGCCTGAAAAGCGGATGCATCACCTTTGAAGCGCGCATCGAAGGCATCCAGGTCGTCGTTGCGATCCTGGCCGGCTCGTTCCGCGGCGGATCCTTCGGCGTGGCCGAAGGGGAAAAATTCATTTCTGCCGCAGACAGGGCGGCCCGCAAGCGCTATCCTTTCATCGTCTATTGCCACGGCACCGCGGGCATACGCATCCAGGAAGGCACGCACGGGCTCATCCAGATGCCCCGCTGCACCGTCGCGGTGAGGAAGTACATCGATTCCGGCGGCCTGTACCTCGTTTTGTACGATACGAAATCCTACGGCGGGCCCGTGGCCAGCTTCCTGGGATGCGCCTTCTACCAGTTTGCTATCCGTTCTTCGGATATCGGCTTCGCCGGGCCGTCCGTCATCCGCAGCACGACCGGCATAGACATCCCGCCCGACCACCACAACTGCTTCAAGGCCCTGGCGCGCGGGCATATCCAGGGCGTGTGGGACAGAAGGGAAGTGCGCGCCAACCTCAGCCAGGCCCTGGCCACCATGGGCGGGCGCAACCTGTACTACAGGTAGGAGGGCACATGCGGGACATCACGGAAGTCTTGCGGGAGCTGAAGGAAGCGCCGTTCGTCGAAAAAGAGATCCTGGCCGCGCATACGGGCGTCGTGCGCTTCAGCGGGCTGGAAGAAGGGGCGAAGGTCGCGGGGGAATCCGGCACCTGGAAGGAACGCCCGGGAACCCTGCTGGCCACCATCACGCGGGAAAAAAATCCTTTCTTCGTGACGGCGCACGAAAACGGCGTGGCGCACGGCATACACCGTGAACTGGACGGCTGCTTCGTCGAGGCGGGCACGCCGCTGTGCACCATACGGCACTACCTCACCAAGCAGGAAGTCGTCAGCCTGCTGCTGAAGGAGAGCCTGTACGCGTTTTGCGCGGCAGAGAGGGCCAAATATTACTTCGTCCCCGAGGTCGACAAGAAGGTCAAGATCCTCGGCTGCAAGACCGTCTCGGTGACGGACGGCATGGAACTTTTCATCATATCCCGCATGAAGCGCGAGGTGCCCCTCTGCTACCGCGGACCGGAAGGCATCATCTACGACGTGTACTTCGACCAGTCCAGGAACGTCGAGCCCGGCGAGACGCTCATCGTCGTATGCCCCCCGGACCAGCAGAAAGCCGTGGAGTCCGTGATCGCCAAAGTGCGGACCGAATGGACCGGGGAGGCGTGACGCATGGGAAGGATACTGCAGATCCGGGTCGGCGCCTGGACATATGACGAAGACGAAGTCTGCAAGGCATGGCCCCTGCTTTCCGCACTGGTCTGGGAACAGCTCGACCGCTGGGGGCAGCCCGGCATGAAGCGCGGCGTGACGGAACTGGCGGAATACCTGCCCGACTCGCTGCGCTTTGGCAGCCTGCCCTCTCCGTGCAGGGAAGAGGCGCTTGCCGCGGCGGAAGGCGTTTCCGCCGCGCTGGCAGCCATGCGCGAGGCGCTTGCCAACTGGGACCCGCGCGAGGCCAACCGCCAGAGCGACCTGCTGGAAGAAGCGCTCGACAACACCGAACAGGTGTTAAAAGAGCACGGGGAATAGCTCCGCATTTTGCAGGCATCTGCCGGCGGCCGGCCCCAGCCGGTTGACGAAGCGGCATTTGCCACTATCATATCCGTTGTCCAAGAAAACTTTCAGCCTTCAGGAAAAGACCATGAAGAGACCCCGCAAGATAGTTCCCATCACCGTGCTTGCCGGATACCTGGGCGCAGGCAAGACGACCCTTCTGAACCGCGTCCTGGCCAACCAGCAGGGCTACAAGGTAGCCGTCATCGTCAACGACATAGGCGAAGTGAACATCGACGCCTCGCTCATCGCCAGGGGCGGCAGCGTGGTGCAGGAAGACAAGAGCCTGGTGCCGCTCTCCAACGGCTGCATCTGCTGCACGCTCAAGGTGGACCTGCTCAACCAGATCCTCGACCTCATCCAGACCGGACGCTTTGACTACATCCTCATCGAGGCCAGCGGCATATGCGAGCCCATGCCCATCGCGCAGACCATCACCATGGGCGATGAATCCCTGCCCAAGATCTGCCGGCTCGACGGCATCGTCACCGTTGTGGACGCGCAGCGCATGGTGGACGAATTCATGGGCGGCAAGCGCCTCGAAGAAGACGACATCGAGGAAGAAGATGTCGCCAGCCTGCTCATCCAGCAGATCGAATTCTGCACCACCATCATCCTGAACAAGGTCGAGGGGCTGAGCGAAGAGCAGCTGGGCGTGCTGCGCGCCGTCATACGCAAGCTGCAGCCCGAAGCCAACATCATCGAGACCAATTACTGCGACGTGGACGTGAAGGACATCATGGACACGCACCGCTTCGACTTCGACCGCGCCTGCGCATCCATGGGCTGGGTCAAAGCGCTGGAAGCCGACGCGGAAGAAGAAGATCATGACGATGATGACGACCATGACCACGACCATGAACATCATCACCATGGCCATGACCACGACGCGCATGAGCATCATCACGATCACGATCATGAGCATGATGAGCATGAACACGGCGGCCACGGCCATGATGACGATGATGACCACGAACATGAGCATGGGCACGGGCACCACCACCATCACCACCATGGCGAAGGGGAGGCCCTGGAATACGGCATAGGCACCTTCGTCTATTACCGCCGCGCCGGGTTCGCGCAAAAGAAATTCGAGGACTTCGTCAACGACGCCTGGCCTTCCTCGGTCATCCGCTGCAAGGGGCTGATCTGGTTCAACGAAGAGCCTGACACCGCCTACCTGTATGAGCAGGCAGGCAAACAGATGGCGGCCTCGCCCTACGGCGACTGGCTGGCCTCGGCCCCGCCCGCGCGCCAGGCTGCCGAGCGCCGCAAGGATCCGGACATCGACAAGGATTGGGACGGCACCTACGGCGACCGCATGCAGAAGCTGGTGTTCATCGGCCAGAACATGGACGAAAAGGCCATACGCGCCGCGCTGGACGCCTGCATCGTGGAAAAGAAGCCGGCGTAGCAGCCGGCACGCCCATCCGTCAACGCAAAGAGCCCCGGGAACGGGGCTCTTTTTTCCAGCCGTGTGCGGCAAGGAAGTGATCTTATTTCCTGACGGCGAGGGACAGCAGGCCCGACACGCCCAGGGCGGCCAGCGTGGCCAGCCCGTACGTTGCGGCAACGGACAGGTGCGGCACGCACCAGGCCACGACCACGGCGAACACTGTGGCTCCCGTACACCCGGTGAGCGTGCCGCGGAACACGCGCAGCGCGGCTTCCGGACCGGCCTCGATATGCGCGAACATGCCGATCACGCCGCTGAGCACGGGGAAGAAGACCAGCATGCCGCTCCACTGGGGGCCCAGCCAGGCCGCGCCCTCGGTCTCGCCGATCATGGCGAGCATGCCCACGGCCATCTGCAACCAGGGAGCGCCGTGATGCGCCGGCGGGGCGTGCCATTTTTCGCTCTTGCGCGGCAGAAGGCGCAGGCCGATGAAAGGCACGGCCAGGGCGATGGCCGACCAGGCGGCAAGGGGCAGGCGCACCACGCAGAGCAGCGCGGCGAAGGCAAAGTAGAGGATGAGCGTGATCAGGATCGCGGGAAGCCAGGAAAAGCGCCGGCAGAGCCAGGAATAAGTCACGTTCTCCCACACGCAGGCGCAGATGCCCGGCAGCACGTTGAAGGCCATGCCCTGGGCGAACTCCGGCCCCTGCTCCAGGGTGATGACCAGCGAAACAGGACCGGACACGATGGGGAGCCCGGCAAAGACAGACGCGGCAAAGCCGCCCCAGCGCCGGCCCATGGCGGCGCAGAGCCAGAGCAGCAGCGGCACGGCAACGATCTTGCCCACAGTTAGCGCTTCCATGAAGACTCCCCGGCCTGTCATCCAGGCCAAACCCCGGCTGCGGGAAATGTGCAGCACGGGCGCAACCTAGCGCAAGAGGCAGGGAATGGCAACAGCCTTTCCCTCCGGGAGCCCGCAGCGGGCGCAGCTGCCCTGCTGCGCCTTGACGGTGAAGCTCCACGCGGGGTATGCTTTGCCATGATGCCCCTTTCCGGGCTTGCCGCCCTTCACTTTTCACGGGGCTGAGGAGGGAACATGGCCTTTGGCATCAGCGAACTCATCGATCTTGCCGGCGTGGAAGAGCCCCTGGGCATCGCCTGGACGGACCGCGCGCCGGAGCGTTCCATCACGCCCAAAGCAGGCGTGCATTCCTGCGTCATCAACTGGCTGCGCCGGGCCCGCAAAGAGCGCATCCCCGTGCATTTCACGCGGGAAGGGCTCAACTGCGGAGGCGGCTGGCACTACCTGGGATGGACGGTGCCTGCGCCGGAGCGCATCCTGAAATTCGTCACCTCGGGCTTCGACGGCGAGGGCGGCGAGCATTACCTGCCCGGTCCGGAAGACATGCGCCGCTTCCTGGACGACCTGGACATGAAGGAAGCCGAGCCTTCCCTGTGCGTGGCGCAGCCGCTGACCATGTTCGCGGAGGGCGAGGCGCAGCTGGCCGTGTTCCATGCGCCCATGGAGCTTTTGAACGGGCTCTGCGGCCTGGCCTTCTTTGCCCTGAAGGACGTGCACGCCGTGTCCATGCCCTTCGGATCGGGCTGCGCCAGCATCTTTGCCTGGCCGCTGCGCCATATGCGCCTCGGGGAGAAAAAGGCCGTGCTGGGCGGTGCCGATCCTTCCTGCCGCCCCTTCATGGGCATGGATGAAATGTCCCTGGCCATGCCCATGGACGTGCTGCGCATGATGCTGGAAGCTGCACCCGGCTCGTTCCTCACCGGCAAGACATGGTCGGCCGTGCGCAAGAAGGCGGAGCGTGCCGGATGCAGCCAGGCCTGACAGGCCGGATCCTTCCATGGCGGACATTGCCTTGATAACTGGAAAACAGATAACATCGGCCGGTGCGCAGGATATACGGATCCTGCGCCTCTACGAAGAAGCCTTCCCGGAAGAAGAGCGCATACCCTACAATGAACTTATCCGTTTGACAGATGAGATCCCTTTGGATTTCACCGTCTATTCCCAGGGAAGCGACCTCGCCGGCTTCACCATCGCCTGCCCGAGCGGGCCGTTCACCTGGTTCTGGTACTTCGCCGTGCGCGCGGACTTGCGCGGCAGGGGCATAGGGCAGGACATCTTGTCTTCCCTGTTGCAGCGCTACCGCGGCAAGCGCTGCGTCCTGGACATGGAATCGCCCCGGCAGGCCTGCGCCAACCGGGAGCAGCGGCTGCGGCGCCACGCCTTTTACCTGCGCAACGGATTCCGCGACACGCATGCCTACCGCACCTTTGCCGGCATCGAGTACACGATCCTGATGCTGGGCGGAGGCACGTTCACCATGCAGGACTACGATGCGCTCATCGCCGGCCTGCGCCGCTTCTGGAAGCCGCCGCAGGAAGCCTGATCCTTCCGCCTGCGCCGCAACGCATCCTTCCCCTCCTCCGCACCACGAAAAAGGCGCCCGTAAAGGGCGCCGCATTTTCTTCCTGCATGGGGCAGGACTATTTCTTTGCGCCCTTGGCCCTGGGCGTGCCGCTGCCGGCCTTCCTGCGGTCGTCGGCCCTGGCCCCCTTGGAGCGCAGCAGCTTCACCGTTTCTTCGTGCCCTTCGTACGCGGCGTAATGCAGGGGCGTGAGCCCGTCGTTGTTCCTGGTGCTGACCTTTGCCCCGTGCTTGATCAGCAGGCTGGCCGTTTCCGTCCTGCCCATCATGGCCGCAAAATGCAGCGGCGTATGCCCTGCCCTGTCTTTTTCGTCCACGCGCGCCTTGGAGGCGATGAGGCGCATCGCCGCCTCCGTATGCCCCGTAAGGGCGGCCACGTGCAGCGGCGTCTGCCCGTAGCTGTCTTTGGCGTTGGCCTGGGCGCCGGCTGCCAGCAGGGCGTCGACGACCTCAAGGCTGCCGTTGCCGGCCGCCATGTGCAGCAGGGTCACCTTGCTGCTGTCGCAGGCATTGGGGTCTCCCTTCTGCCCCAGGTAGGAGCGCACGGCAAGAACGTCGCCCTGCGCCGCAGACTTCCACACGGTGATCTTGGACTCCTGGGCAAAAGCCCCGTGGCAGGCCAGCAGGAAGATGATCGCGCACAAGGCGCTGGATACGCGTTTGATCATGGTCCGGATCCTTTTGCATAGGGGATGGTCATCATTTGCGCTTGCAGCGCGATGGTATTCCAAAACGGAGCGGCAGGCAACCCGCGCAGGCATCTTTCTGCGCCTCTGCAGGCATCCATGTATGGACAGCCGGGGGAAGCGGAAATATACTGCGTGGGCAATCCACATTTCCAAGAGGTACCTGCCATGATCAAAAAAATCGTTTTCACGTCCGCGGCCTTTGCCGCTGCCCTTTCCATGGGACTCTCCTGCGCCCAGGCCCGCAGCCTTGAGGAGATCAAGGCCAGCGGCATCCTCAAGGTCGGCACCACCGGCGACTACAAGCCCATGAGCTTCCTGAACAAGGAGACCGGCAAATACGAAGGCTTCGACGCCGCCATGGCCGCCTCCCTTGCCAAGCACCTCGGCCTCAAGCTCGTGTATGTGCCCACGACCTGGAAGACCCTGCAGTCCGACACCATGACCGACAAGTTCGACGTGGCCATGTGCGGCATCACCGTGACCAAGGCGCGCAAGGCCGTGATGAACATGTCCGAAGGCTACCTCACCTTCGGGAAGACCATCCTGGTGACCAAGGGCAAGGAAGCGCAGTTCAAGAGCCTTGCCGACGTCAACCAGCCCTCCGTGCGCGTGATGTACAACCCCGGCGGCACCAACGAAAAGTTCGCCAAGGAGTCCACGCCCAAGGCCCAGCTCATCATGCACGAGAAGAACGCCGAGATCCCCGGACTGGTGGGTGAAGGCAAGGCCGATGTGATGATCACCGAGACCATGGAAGCCCGCCGCTACGCCAAGGACGACCCGCGCGTCGCCGCCCCGCTGGTGGACAAGCCCTTCACCGAGAACCACTTTGGCGTGCTCATGCACAAGAGCTACCCCAACCTGCTCCGCGCCGTGAACGAATGGATGGCCGGCATCAAGGCCAACGGCACCATGCGGCAGTGGGAAAAGAAGTTCATCCAGTAAGCCCCCTCGCAACGTATCCGCAAGGCCGCCCCGCGCGGCCTTTTTTTGTGCGCATCCATGCTGGCGACGGTAGTGTCAAGACAGTTTCGCAAAGGCTATTCGCCGCTGAGTTCCATCAAAAAATGCATCGCCAAATATCATGGGATGCTGCATACGGCGCATGTCATACGCAGCCAGGACTATAACATTGGGGACGGGATCGTTTACCTGCCACTCTATATGACACCATGCCTGTAACGCATGGGCCACGGATCGCCATGCAAGATGCCGTGTTGAGGAGGTTACGGACAGCCTGTCAGGTCTTCCCCTCACCGCCCCCTGCCAGGGCATCCACCAGCTTCCACAGTCCCGTGCCGTGCGACGCCTTGACCAGGAGCCGGTCTCCGCTGCGGAGCCATGGGGCGATGCCCCTGCATGCTTCCCTTTCGTTTTCGAACCAGCACCCTTCAAAGTCCCGGGAAACACGTTCCCACAGGGGCTTCATCTGGGGTCCGCAGAGCAGCACGCGCGACGGGCGCAAGGCCGCCAGGTCCTCTGCGACCGCAAGGTGGAACCGCGGGGAGTCCGGTCCCAGCGCGAGCATGTCGCCCAGCAGGACGACGTCGGCTTCGGTGCGGGTCAGCGCCATGGCTTCGAGGGCCGCCTTCATGGAGGCCGGGCTGGCATTGTACGATTCGTCGACGATGGTGATGTCTTTCCCGTCGATGGACGCGCTCAGGATATTGCCCCGCCCCCTGACGGCCTTGAAGGAGGCTAGGCGGTCCAGGTGCTTTTCGACATCGAGCCCCAGGGCCAGCAGCACCGCGATGGCGCCGCAGGCGTTCATGGCCGCATGCCGGCCGAAGACGGACATTGCCGCCGCACGCTCTTTTCCGTCATAGCAAAAGCGCATGCCTTCCGCATCGGCATGCAGGAGCCGCACGGAAGCATGTTCATCGGTGCCATAGGTCAGGATCCGCAGGCCCCTGTCCCTGGCCGCCTGCAGGAAGTATCCCCGGCAAGGCATGTCGCTGTTGATGACCGCGCATCCCCCGGGCAAGACGCCTTCCAGGATGCGGCTTTTCATGCGGGCCACGTTTTCCAGCGTTTTCCACTGGTCAAGATGGGCCTCGGATATCTGGGTGACCATGGCCACATGCGGTTCGAGGTACCGGCTGGCAGAGCCGCCGAGCATGTCGAAGGAAGGGATGGCCATCTCAAGCACGGCGTAGTCCGCTGCCGCCGGGATGCTGGCAAAGACGCTGGCGACGCCGATCCTGTTGTTGTGGCTGGCATACGTGGCAAAGACCTGGCCCGAAGCTTCCAGGACGTGCCGCAGCAGGTCGCAGGTCGTGGTCTTGCCCACGCTTCCCGTCACGCCCACGACCTTGCCCCTGAAGCGCTTGCGGGCCGCGATGCCCGCTTCGATGAGGGCCTTCATCCCGTCTTTGACGACAAGCTGGGGAAAGCTGCGCGGAAGACCTTCCAGGTGATGTTCCACGATGGCCCCGGCGAACTTGTCCCAGTTCTGCAGCAGGATCTTATGCGAATCCCATGTCCCCTGGGGCTTGACGCGCTTGTGCCTGGCGCAGTGGGCGGCTGTCGTGGCAGCGAAGACGGCCGGGCCCTGGACCAGCGGCAGGTAGTCCATGTGGGAAATGACCGCGTTGGCATGCCATTGCGGCGGCGGGAAAGGATGCCAGGTGCCGCCTGCCGCCGCCGCAAGCTCCTCTGCGCCCCAGCAGCGGCCGGCTTCGAAGCGCAATGCCCGTTCCGGGAACTCGATGCGGTAGCAGGGGAAGCTGTCTTCCGCCCAGAGAACGGCCGGCATCGCCTAGCCCTCCAGCAGGCGTGCGTAGCCGATGAAGCCCGTGAGGAAGTGCTCCACGTCGTCGATGCGCACGCGGAACGCGTGGTGCCTGATGAAAAAGCTGCCGGCGATGCGAGCCGGATGCTTGAAAAACATCGCGCATTCAGGCCAGAAATAGCCGTTGAGCAGCTGCCTTGCACGGCTGTGCAGGGCCGCATCGAACGCCGCCCTGTCCACCTGCGCGAGCAGGCCCCGAAGTTCCGGCATCCCCTCAAGACGCCGCAGCATCGCGTCTGCCGCGAGCATGAGCTCCAGCAGCGTGGGAAAGGCCGTTTCCCGCCTGGCCACGAAATCCAGGTATCCGTTGAAATTCTGAATGCCGAACTGAAAGTACTCCCCTCTCGGATCATGGCGCGTGAGCTCGTTCACGGCATAGGAGAGCCAGTGGTCATGGTGCTTCCAGTGATCCGTGGCGATGAAGTGGTCAAAGGCGCGCCGGGCGGCGGCGAGCAGCGTCGCATCCTTGTTCAGGCTGTAGAGCCTGAGCAGCCCGAACACGGCCTCTC
>JAEEGF011483231.1_pt1 | contig 12834 bp, 8 predicted proteins | sample 9134171 | NCBI WGS metagenome assembly JAEEGF01 (sample SAMN16246542, study PRJNA631951) | gut metagenome | biome: gut microbiome; feature: rumen; material: AP-attached | host: Bos | place: Iran: Karaj | collected 2018-10 | reverse complement strand
TTGGCTTCGACCAATTTGTCGATGAGCTGCTGCATGGAGTTGAACGCGGTGAGGAAGCCCTGCGGCGGCATGATGATGCGGATGTTGCTCTGCGGCGCAGGTTTCTTGCCATCTTCATCAGGCTGGAGCGTCATGAAATCGAAGCGGACCATGCCGCCCGTGAAATGGATTTGCCCGATGCCGTCTGCGAAGATTTCTTTCTTGTCTGCCATTGTGATGCCTTTTGTTTGGGTTGATTTGTGTTTATGAATAATAAGATTTCTTTTGCTATCAGCATTCTTTCCGCTTGTCTGCGGAAGTTTTGTGCTAACTTTTTATTGTTTTTGAACGACTTTTGTTGTCGTTATTCTCCGTAAATCTACTCCACCCTAATATCATCTTATAAAAAAATAACCTCATCAATGACAAATGCAATAAAAAGCAAAGGAAAAAATGATTTTTTTTTTATTTTTTTTGCATAAAAAAAGAAGAAGCCCCTTTCCTTGTAGCAATCAAACATGCTTACTAAAAAGGAAAGGGGCTAAATGATAGATTCTGAAATGAATCTATTCGATACCATGACAGTCGTGAATTTTTCGCGCCTTAAGTGAAAGTTAATATTCTTTCCTCTGCATTCATGGTATCGTTTTTTGTGTGCCTACGTGTGGAAAAGGACTTAATCGGTGGGTTTCTGAGCTTTTGCACCGATGCGCAGACGGAGGGCGTTGAGGGCGATGAAGCCAGTGGCGTCCGCCTGATTATAAACGTTGTCCTTTTCGAAGGTGACGACTTCCGAATCGTAAAGCGTGTACGGGGAACGGCGGCCGCTGATGAAGCAGTTGCCTTTGTAGAGCTTGACGCGGACTTCGCCGGTGACGTTCTTTTGGCTTTCCGTGATGGCGGCCTGGAGGAATTCGCGTTCGGGCGAGAACCAGAAACCGTTATAGACCATGTTGGCGTACTGCGGGATGAGTTGATCGCGCATGCTCATGACTTCGCGGTCCATGCAGATGGATTCCAACGCGCGGTGGGCATGGAAGAGAATGGTTCCGCCGGGGGTCTCATAGACGCCGCGGTCCTTCATGCCCGTGTAACGCGTCTCGACGATGTCGATGCGACCGACGCCATGCTTTCCGCCGAGGCGGTTGAGTTCGCGCATGAGATTGGCGGGGCTGAGTTCCTTGCCATTGACTTTGACAGGAATGCCTTTCACGAATTCGATGGTGACGTATTCGGGCTGGTCGGGAGCCTTTTCGACAGGCGTCGTCAGAACATGGCATGTTTCGGGGGCTTCCTGCCACGGATCTTCCAATACGCCGCCTTCGAAGGAGATGTGCAGGAGGTTACGGTCCATGGAGTAGGGCTTCGCGGCGGAGACGGTGATTGGAATCTTGTGCTCATGCGCGTAGTTGATCAAATCCGTGCGGGAGCGGAATTTCCATTCGGGCGTACGCCAGCAGGCGATGACTTTGATGTCCGGATTCAACGCGTAGGCGGACAGTTCGAAACGGATCTGGTCATTGCCTTTGCCCGTCGCGCCGTGGCAGATGTATTCAGCGCCTTCGGCTTTCGCGACATCGACGAGATGTTTCGCGATGAGCGGGCGGGCGATGGACGTGCCGAGGAGGTACATGTTCTCGTAGATGGCGTTGGCCTGGAACATCGGGAAGATGTAGTCCTTTGCGAATTCTTCTGTCAAGTCTTCGATGTAGGATTTGACAGCGCCAGTGGCGTAGGCCTTTTCATGAAGGCCGTCCAGTTCTTCTTCCTGACCGACGTTCGCGCAGTAGGTGATGACTTCGGCATTGTATGTCTCTTGCAACCACTTGAGGATGCAGGACGTGTCCAGACCGCCGGAATATGCGAGTACGATTTTCATGATGATTCTCCGTGTGTTGGGTGAATGGTTGAAACGAATGATGTGTTTAAGTGAAATCTATTAATATAAACCGCTTTTATCGTTTTTCATTCTTTTATGCGTTGAGAATGAACGGCGATTTCATGATTCCGAGCGGAATGAGGAAGTAATCGTAAGTGAACATGTCACCCTGCGTCCGCCACGCGTTGGGGCCGATCCAGCGGATGCGTCCGCCCAGATGGATGCAACCGAAGGAGTTGGCGCGGTTGCCGTAAAGCGTGAGATCGAGCTTGTGTTCTCCAGCGGACAGCTTGCCGAGATTGAGTTGGAAGGGCGAGAAGGCGATGTCGCCGACGACGTTGCCGTCCAACGCGACGCCGACGAGCGTGCCGCGGAAGGAGGCAAAGTCGATTTCGCGAGCGGCCTGCCGTCCCCAAAGTTCGGGGCTGAAATCCGCCTGCCGCGATGGGAGACGGAGCGACGCGTTCTTTTCCTCCGCTAATGCGAACGTCGTGTGGTAGGTGATGTTTCCGCCGTAGAACGGAAGACCTTGCGGCGCGACATCGCCCCAATGGAGCGTGCGGACAGGCTCGACGACGGTCAAACGGTCGCCTTCGACCTTCACGCCGAAATCGCCCAAAAGGTACATTCGTTCGATGTCGGTGTCATCGCGATAGTCGCGGATGATTTGAATGACATGGTCGCCGGGCTTGAGTGGCGGCAGCGCAGTCTTGCGAACGCATTCGTCCGTCCAGTAGCCTGCGTCTTCAAAATCTATCATGTTGCCATCCAGAAAGATGGTGGTTTGTTGCGGCTGTTCGAGAGCGAGATATGGCTGTCCGACATATGCCTGACAATGAATGGTGAATTTCAACGTCAGCGTGCCGTGGACTTTCGGCGAGACGGGATAGACCCATGGTTGGACGATATGGCCGGTCTTCGGGCGGAGGCCAATCAATGCGCGGACGCGGTTGTCCAGCCGGAGGATTTCCTCCGAAGGCTGCCATTCGCCGTTGTTGAGCTTCCATGTTGGTTCATCGAGCACGAGAACATTCGGTTCATCCAACGTGATAGGAATGCAGTCGCCTTTGACTCGTGTGACGATGTTGGATTCGATGACACCTTGATTGATGGCGAAGCGTGGGATTGGACTGCCGTTGCTCATGTCGGACGGCGTGAGACGAAGGAGCAGATGGCCGTGTGGGTAGATTTCCGTTTCGAGCGTCGTCCAACCGTTGGCGACATCTGCCTGAAGCGGCGTGATGGAACCATTGGATGTATTCAGATAATCCAGTTGCCATGAGCCTTTGAGCATGACGCGGGAGGTTTCGACGTTGCCGTAGCGATCCGTTCTCGTAAGGAAAAGATAACGGACGCCGTCTTGTTCGCGTAATTGGTAGAGCAGTCCGCCAATAGCTGCGCCGCGGGCTTTGCTGAGGACTTTCAATTCACGACGAGAATCCAAAGCCGCGAGCAGGGCGGCGCGTGTGAACATCGTCTGACGGCAGTTTGCGGCGAGTTTCGCGGCGCGTTTGGACGGTTCCGCATCGCACAACGGCGCGATATCACCAGCGAAAATGACATCGCCCCCTGCGGCGCGGAAGTCTTCCAGAATCTTTAACGTGGAGGAGCGGAGCGTGATGCACGGCGGAACGAGAACCGTTGAATATTTCATGTCGCCAACGCAGAGCTCTTTGCCTTCGACATGGACGTTTTGGATTGGCAGAAGCGATTCGGCGAGAAGGTCGAAATCGAGCAGTCCTTTGAGCAGCCATTCGAAGAGATTGCCAAAGTTTTCCTCTGCCTGCTGCCGTGCGACGGATGTCTGATCAAGCGGCCCCCAGAGAAGCCAGAAGGATTCGACGGGATGGACGACTGCAATATGCGAAACAGCCTTGCCGCGTGTCATGGCGGCGTTCACGCGGGCGAAATGATCCGCGATGACAGGATATTTCTTGTACCATGATGACTGGTAATGGATGGAGGCTGGATAGTCGCGTTTCGCTTCACCCGCCATGGACGTCCAAGCCAGATGCGGGACGCGGACGGTCACGCCCAAGGCGGCCTGCCAGTCGCCATGTCCTTTGTGTCCCATGAAGTTGAAGTCCCAGTCGGTCACGCCATCGAGTTCGCTGAGAACGCCGCCGCGACCGAACTGACGAGAAGCGGATTGGGCCTGCTTGGCGGTGGAGAGTTCTTGGCAGTCGCAGAGTGTGTCGATGCCAGGGAGGAGGAACCCGCGGTAGCTACGCATGGCTTCACCAAGAGCCGCTGTTTGCGATGTAAGTGTTGGTTCCTCCATCATGTGACCTGTGCTGCGGAGGTTGTTCTTTTTGCACCAGTCGCCGATGGTGTCCGCGAAGGCGGCGGCAAAGCGTTCAGCCACATGGTCATGGAAACGATAGCGGGACAGAGAATACTTGCCATTGGGCAACTCCCAGACGAGTTCGGGCAGCGTGTCATAGAAATCGACACCGTACGCCGCCTTGTACGTTTCAGGGAAGTCATCCGTGAACGGGAGATTGACGATTTTCTCTTCCTGCGCAAACGTCAGAGAGCTTTTGCGTGTGAACTGCGGCTCGTCTGTGAAAATGGCGGGAACGGTTTTGTCGAATTCTTTGCCGATGCTTTTGCGGTAGGCTTCATGCGTGACGTTGACGAACTCCTGTATGGCGCGCGGGTTGAGCGTATCGACGTATGTTTGGTCGTTGTACCATGAGTCTTTGTTGGAGACCATCAGATAGCAGAAGATCTTGCGGAAGCCGATTGGTGTGTCGTCTTGTGCATCACATTTTTTGTATTCCGCAAGACAGCCATTGTCATCCAATTTGACGAGATAGCAGGCGAGGAGGCGGCCTGAATTATCGTTTTCTGGATTCGGTGGCGTTTCCAACGGCTTGAAACGGATTTCCAGATGGCGAGCGCGGAATTTCGGATTCTTCGTGACGATGCCGCCTGCGGCACCGGACGGCCAGCGGTCTTCGTCATACAGCCATGCCAGCATGTCGCGCTTTTTCGCTTCATCGACGCAATTATCTACGCGTTCCATGAATTCCTTTGTCAGATAGGGAGTTCCCATGCCTGTACGGGAATGCATGTGGAAGCCGCCCATGCCCATTTCTTGGAAGACGGCGATCTGCCGCCGCAATTGGCCTTCCTCCAACTTGCAGTTCCATGCCCAAAACGGCGTGTCGCGGTAAAGCGAACCTGGATTGGCGAAAATCTTTTCAAACGGGACGGATTGGTCTTTCTGGTACAATGAATCCATGTGAATGCTCCGTGATGTGAATTGAAAAATGGGCGGCTTAGCCGCCCAATACTTTTTGGATATCTTCTTGAGTGACAGGACCTTGGCGAAGAATTTTCAATTCACCGCCGACGATTGAGACGACGGTGGATGACGCGCCGCCTGTGACGGTGACTTCGCCGCCATTGATGAGCAGGGCGGGGCGGCCATCCAGATTTGCGACGGCGTCGGATGGCGTGATAGCGGCGGGCGTTCCAGACAAATTGGCGGATGTGGCGGCCAACGGCTCGCCGAGTTCGCGCAAAAGCTTGAGAATAAACGGATGGTTGGGAATTCGTAAACCAATGGTATCACCGTCGTTGGCTTCGACGATGACGGTCAGCGGGCCAGGCCAGAAGGCGTCGCCAATTTTTTTGAGCATGGCGTTTGGCTTCAAACCTGCCATGACAGCAGTTTCGACGTCTGGCGCGAGCATCTGGAGGCGTTTATCCGCAGGGCGATGTTTCAGACGGTAGATTTCCTGCCGCGCAGCGGCGGATTTCCAAAGAGCCATCAGCCCATAGACGGTTTCCGTCGGGGCGGCGATGACATGGCCGCTCCGCAGTTCGGCGGCGGCGCGGCTGATGGCCTGTGGAGAATCTTGAAGGAGCGTTTCCATTCTCACATCGTCATTTCGACGCGTTTGATGACATGGTCTTGATACGGCTTGTCCAATTCGACGAAATAGCCGCTCCAGCCCCAAACTCGGACGATCAAGTTGCGGTAGTTTTCTGGATGTGCTTGCGCCGCAAGCAGTTTGTCACGGTTGACGGCGTTGAGCTGCAACTGATGGCCGCCGCGTTGCGCAAAATATTGGACGAGCCGTGCGACTTTCGCGATGCCGTCTTCTTCGCGGAACGTGGAGTCATGGAGCTCCAACGTCAGCGGACCGCCGTTGATGACGCGTTGCAAATGCGGCTTGGTGAACGACTTGACGACGGATAACGGCCCGTTGACCTTTACGTTCAGCGATGGAGCATAGTTTGCGGGGAAGGGCTGCTGCTTGAGACGGCCGTCCGCCGACGCGGGAATTTCCGCCGCATGCCACAGATAGTACATGGCGGAGCCTGTTCCCGCGCGGAAGATGCCGCCGCGCGCATTGCGGCGGCCTTTCCATGAATCTGCGTAGGCGTCCAGAAGACGTGTCGCGATGTCATCGACATCGTCAATGTCGTTACCCATCTTCGGGCAGTCGTAGCGGACTTTTGCAAGCAGTTCGGGCTGGCCTTCGAAATCGCTGTCAACGAGTTTCGCAATTTGCGGCAACGTCAGTTCATGTTTTTCGAAGACGAGTTTCTTGATGGCTTCCAATGAATCGACAGCGGTCGCAAGACCTGTCCCATGGATGCCGAAATTGTTGTATTTGTTCCCGTGGCAGACATCGCGGGCGTTTTCGATGCGTCCGTCGCACAAAACGGACACGAACGGTCCGGGCAGAATTTCGACTTTCTTCCAATTCTTTTCCAATTCGTCCGCTTCCAACGACAACTGGGCGGCGATGTCGTCCATGAATTCATCAAACGTGCGGGCATTGCTTTTGCGGACGACTTTATCGACGACGGCTGGCAGCGAAACGGCGCCGATGTTGGCCAGATCCATGCCGACGCCCGGAATGATGAACTCCCAGCAGGCCGCGACGGCGTATTCCCGCGCGTCTTCCAATTCATAGCCCAAATTCACAAGGCCCGGAATGACGACGTCGTCATTGGAATACTGCGGGAAACCGAGGCCCTGTTTCGTAAGCTCCGTCGCTTTCTCAAGTATTTCAATCGGCGTGTCATGGGCGATGCGCAGATTGATTTTCGGATCAATGAGTTTCAGTTCGCAGGAAGCCTTCAACGCCATTTCTGTTAACAAGTTGTAAGCGTTTTTGCCGTTGCGATCAACGCCGCCGAGCACGAGGCTTTGGCCGTTGTCGCCTTGCTGGACGCCGACATAGAGGTCGGAATCGCGGTTGAAGGAGAGGAAGAATTCTTCCAATAATTCAAACGCCTGGTCTTGCGTAAGTATTCCGTTATCAAGGTCATGCTTCAGATAGGGGAACATATATTGGTCAAATCGGCCGACGCCGTTGTGATATTCGCCTTCGCACCACAACGTGTAGTGGAGGATGCGGAAGAATTGGAGGGCTTCGTGGAATGTCGTCGCGCCGTTTTCGGGAACTTTGGCGAGAATAGCAGCGATTTCCGTGCGGCCTTCCTTTTCAGCGGCTTCGCGATAGCGTCTGGCCAGATCCAAGACGGCATCAATGCCCGAAATGGCTGCTTCCAGAAATTCGACGCCCATGTCGTCATGCTGTTCGCGGGCGACGGCGAGGCGGTCTTCTGCCACTTTACGGCGTGCGCGAAGGCCCGCCTTGATGGTCGTGGCGTAATCCGGACTGATGTTGAAGACGAAGCCTTTTTCATGGAGATACGCCTTGGAGCGCATGTCCTTCCATTCCTGCTCCGTGAATTGTTCGGGAATCTGCTTGACCGTCCGCGTGAAGGCGATACGTTCATCCAGAATGAACGCAGGCTTTTCCGCTGCGAGCATCGCCTTCAGGGCTTCTGCGGAGCGTTTCGTCGGTGAGAGCTTCCGTGCGGAGAAATCGTCTTCAAGATGCCAGTCTGCGTCATGACGCAGAACATGATGTTTGTGGGCGTTGATGTAATCGAGAAGTGATTGGATGTGTGGAGTCATGGCTATGGTGTCGTTTGTGGTGTGAAGACGTGTCGGCAGACACTATATATATAAGGTATAGGGAAATCTTGTGGATGGTTTCAGTTTTTGAAAACCGCGATGGTCTCCTGGTTCCCTTCGGGACCAAGAATCGGCGACGGAATGACATCTAAATTTATCCAATGTAATTCCGTTTGCGCAAAAGCCAAGATTTTCTCAACGCATTGTTGCCGTATTTTTTCATCTTTTACGACGCCATGCTTGCCGATGTTTTCGCGTTCGGATTCAAACTGTGGCTTGATCAAGACGGCGATCCATGCATTTGGCGCAAGAAGCGGCTGGCATGGCGGCAGGACTTTTGTTAGCGAAATGAACGACACGTCGCCGACCAATATGTCGATTGGATCAGGAATCAATTCTGCGGAAAGTTGCCGTGCATTCGTCTTCTGGAGATTGATGACACGTGGATCCGCAACGAGTTTGGGGTGGAGTTGATCCGTTCCGACATCGACGGCATAGACTTTCACAATACCATGCTGTAGAAGAACATCCGTAAAACCGCCCGTTGACGCTCCCAAATCAAGGGCCGTCTTGCCTTCAAGATTCGGATGGAATTTTTCAATGGCGGGAAGTAGTTTGTATGCGCCGCGAGAGACGTATTTCAATTCCTGCAAGACATTCAGTTGCAATGAGTCATCGATCGCTTGGGCAGACTTGCGCACAGGCGTTCCATCTGGAAGCAGCACCTGTCCGCTTGCGATAAGCTTCTGCGCGGCGGACTTCGATGGCGCTAGCCCCGTATTGACAAGCAGTTGGTCGGCTCTGATTTTCATGGATCACGATATAGCATACATATGAAGTACATGTTCATTAAAGAGTGAATCATCAATATAACCTATATCAATACCACTAATAGTTTTAAAATAATCATCATAAGAGTAAAGTTGAGTTATATATGAATACTGTGGATCCATTATTTTGATAGTTTTATTTTCTTTATCGATACTTTTTACACTATATGCATGATGTCCAAAACTTACGCTCATTATAATATCTCCGTCAGCAACTTTATCTGCTAAGAAATCAAGATAGTTATAATAGTTTTCTTTTATATAATTTGGCATATTAATAAAAGTTTCTACAAATCCTACGGTATCAAGACTGTTTAACATATTATTGAAATCATCTTCTAAAAATGCATATCTTGTTATATCTTCAGCGAAGTCAAATATAGCTTTGGAGTCGTTATTATCTTCTATATCTTTTAAAAATTTTGATCTTATATCTAAAAATCCATAATGTAGTTGAGTAAAATTGTAATTGTTTGAATTCATAAAATTCGTTATTTTTATCAATTCTGAATCCGTATATTTCTCATAGCCAAGATCCCACTTTTGGTGCTTTCTTAAAAAGGCAATATCAACACTGCCGTCATCTTTTAAAGCATCTTTCCAAATATTTCCCTTCCCATGCGTATAAATGTCGTAACTCGCATCCATAACCAAAATATCATTTGGCATTTCTCTTACTATATTTGTTAGTCCGAAACCACAATTCATATATTTAGTATTAGCAGTTATATAATTCTTAGCATCCTCTTTATACAAGGCTATTTGTTCATTACTCATGTTATCAAAAATTGAACTGTCATAATTAAGTTCATTTATCGGAAATTTTACACGAGTTTGTACACGATCAAATGTATTACAACCAAGTATAATATTCATTTCATCTGCCGGACACGTGCCAAAATCTGATACATACTTAATAGCTTCATCTATATCGATTTCTTCTATTATTTCTTGACGTTGGTACCTCAATCTTCTATCTTCTGCAAATCTCACTATTAAACATGCCTGCTCAATGAATTTTGCACCGTCGCATCCATCTAATATTCCTGGGTAGCCAACATATTTCTCGTTAACCAGTCCGTCCATAACAAATAATTCCGAATTTTCAAAAGTTATCGGAGTTTTAAGATTTAATGTAAGATTATTGTTTTCATCTTCACTAAATAGTGATAATAGTTTCACGAAACTTTTTGGATTATTTAGTGCGGATACTATTGCTGCAACTACGCCGCAATCTCCGGTTCCTCCTTGCCTAATATTATATCTTGCTATTGGCGGGAAAAGTTCAAGATATTTTTCAGGTGAGATATTTAGTTTAATTATTGAATTTCCGTCATTGGCATATAAATTATCACCTATTTGAACTACTTCACCTGCTACATTTTGCATATTATCTTCTGTTTTTATCAAAGCTGATTTTATAGCCGAATTGTAGGTATTTTTATAGTCATCAGAGTTTTCATCTTCAAAGAAGGAAGCTTTTTGTAATGCATATTTTGTAATAATAAGATCTTCTAATACTGAATAGTTTATTTCATATTTCGTAATACCATAAAAGTCTGTTGTATTCAGCATTTTAAGTGCTTCCTCTCTTGAAACAGTTATTATTTTATCTCCGAATTTTGCACTTACGGAAGAAACTATTCCGTTATCGTAATACGAGATTTGAAAATCTGACATCGTCTCCAGCGATATGGCGGTCGCAGTGCCTTTCCCCTTGTAGATGAAATATCCACGGCCCGCCGAAAGCGTCGCAGAACCATTTTGGATTTTCAATGAACGCCACCGTCCATCCCGCCACTCCCATGCGGACAGGACATTGTTCAATATGGCTCTCTTTTCGCCGCCGATGGCGACCAGATGCCATCCTTTTCCGTCCGATATCCCGCCAAGCACCAAATCGGAATCCTCTTGGGTGAACCTGACCGTTTGCGGATTACGGCTGTATATCCACAACGGCGTTCCGGCGGCAAGCGGCAGCGACGCGTGGACGTATGATTTGGTCCGCCGGTCCAGTTTGAAAGGCTTCAGTTCCGCGAACAACGCCTCGTTGCCCTCATCCTGCGGCCAATCGCCCTGCGATGCGACCAGATTCCAGCCGGGCTGAAGGCTGATTTCCTCCTGGGCATAAGACACAGAACACATGCCCAGCAGCATCCATGTCAGCACGATGCTGAATAAGGCTTTCTCAAAAAACTTTTTCCGATTCATTTTACTATGATTGTTCATTTTCTTGTTTTGTTTGATGACCGCCGTTCCCACAGGTCGCATCCCTTCCGACCACTAACCACTAACCACTAACCACTGACCACTGACCACTGACCGCTATTCCAGAATCTTGAAATGGCCCATGAACGTGCCGGCAATATCTAAGTTAACGGGTTTTGTGAACGCAAGCGACTGGTCTTCCGGCGTGGAGGCCTTTGCCCCGTCCTTCGTTATTCTTATCGTTTTTGTAGCGGGGAAGACCACTTCCATTTTCCATCTTTCACGCCCTTTCTGCATCAGGGCCATGTAGAGGCAGCAGACCGTGTCGCCGATTTTTATCGTCCCTGCATAAGATGCCATCTGCTTCAAGCCGTGTTTTTGCATGAAGACGTCGTCGTTTTGGCTGACGCGACCGAATTTCAGGACTGTAAAGTCCTGATTGTCAGGAATATTCAAATCCGGTTTGCCCGTGATCATCTGCATCACGTCAACCCATCTGCCGATGTCGCCGTCGGTGGACATGCCCTCCGGCGGATTCATATACTCGATGGAGATCCACTGCTTGTTTTTTGTCTTGTCTTCGTTCATGAAGCGATAGCGCACATCCCAGAACGCGATTTGGGAGACCGTCGGCTCCTTCTGCCAGGTATCGGCGAGCCGGACGCTGAAACGGCCGGCTTCGACGATGCGTTCGGTCGTCTTCTTGCATAGGTCCGCGTTGCACCACAGATAATGGAGGACCTTCTTGCCGGCCGTTTCACGTGAGCATTCAGAAGGACCGATGTAGTCATGACGGTCGCCGTTTTTCGAAGGATTGGTGTCCATGGTTGATTTCACCTGTTCGTCTTTTGGGAGCTTTTCATTGATTCTTTCGGAAGGCGCGCCTCCACCAGTGGCTTGTTTGCCGTTATTCAAGGCCTTCTGACTTTCTTCATTCTTCCGGGCGTCGTTTGACGGATTCTCCTGGGCTTGGGATATTTGTGGAGACTCATGCCTGATGACGAACCATCCTATATGGAAGCCAATCAGGCCCAATAAGACAAGACACACGGCCACAATGAACCATGTTTTCTTTCTCCGTTTCTTTTTTGCCGCCTCAGCAGGCGTTGAATGATGCTTTTTCATTATATTGGTATTTTCATGGAGCGCTATGGAGAACAATCGTAAATCTATTAATTTAGGCCTTCAGGAGACCTTTGCAATATGAAGAGGAAAAAGAAAGAGATTCTAGATTTCTAGAAAAAAAGCACAGGTTTGGGGCCTGTGCTTTTCAAGAGAATATAAGTTGCGTAGCTACGGTTACTTAACAGAACCGGTATTGATCTTGAGGTCTGCGCGGTTCTGGAGTTTATCAACGGTACCGTCTTTGATCCAGAGGATGCGGTCTGATGTGGCGAGCATCTTATGGTCGTGGGTGGCGGTGATGACCGTCACGCCGAGCTGGCGGGAGAGGTCGGACATCAGCTTGATGATGTCTTCACCAGTCTGCAAGTCCAAGTTGGCGGTCGGTTCGTCGGCAAGGATGATAGCGGGTTCATTGGCGAGGGCACGAGCAATGGCGACACGCTGCTGCTGACCGCCGGACATTTCGTCCGGGCGGTGGGTAAGGCGGTGGCCGAGGCCGACCATTTTGAGGACTTCAATGGCGCGCTCGCGCGCCTTGTCCGGATCCATGCCGCCGAAAAGCAACGGCAGGGAAACGTTGCCGATAGCGTCATACGCATACAACAGGTTGTATGACTGGAATACATAACCGATGTGATGGCCACGGAAGTGGGCCAGCTGACGGGCGGAGAGCTGCGTCAGGTTGATGCCCGCGACTTCGACGGAGCCGGATGTCGGCGTGTCAAGAGCCCCGATCATGTTGAAAAGAGTACTCTTACCGGATCCAGACGGACCCATGATGGAGAGGTATTCACCGCGGAAGATATCGACGTTGATGTCTTTCAGGGCGTGGACGATGACTTTACCGAGATTGAAGGTCTTGTTGA
>JAEEGF010605352.1_pt1 | contig 12834 bp, 8 predicted proteins | sample 9134171 | NCBI WGS metagenome assembly JAEEGF01 (sample SAMN16246542, study PRJNA631951) | gut metagenome | biome: gut microbiome; feature: rumen; material: AP-attached | host: Bos | place: Iran: Karaj | collected 2018-10 | reverse complement strand
GTCGTGGCGGCCTTGGTCTCAGGCACGATGTTGTCGATGTTCTTGATGAAGACGATCTCCTCGCCGAGGTCGTTGAGGTTCTCGATGAGGGCGCCGTGGCCGCCGGGACGGAACAAGATCTTGCCGTCGGCCTCGCGGAACAACTCGCCGTTGGCGTCGATGGCCACGGTGTCGGTGGAGGGCTTCTGGCAGGAATAGGTGATGTCGTAACGCACACCGTATTTCTTCTCGTAGTCGGCAATCAGCGCAGCGACGGTCTTCTTAAACGGCTCCTCGTGCTCGGGCGACACGGTGAAGTGGAGCTTGGCCACGCCTTCGTTATCAGTGGCATAGCGGGCAGCCTCCACCAGATGCTCTTCGAGGGCCAGACGGTCGAAGGTGGGGTAGTGGTGGAACTTCAGCAGGGCCTTGGGCAGCTTGCCGTAGTTGAGACCGTCGTCCATGAGCAGGGCCTTCACCACGTCCACCTTGCGGCCTTGTTGCAGCAGGGCGTCGACGTCGAGGCCATAGAGGCGTTTGGCTGCCTCGTTGAGGTCGCCGAAGAAGGCAAAGCAGTGGATGTGGGCGAAGAAGATATCGGTGAACTTGGTCTCCTCGCCGCTGTCGGCAAAGGCGAACAGGTCCTTGAACATGCGCGAGGCGGCTCCCGAGGCGGGGACGAACTTGGTGAACTGGTAGAACTCCTTGTCGGCGTCGAACACGGCGGTCATCATGTTCACGGTCTCCTCGTCCATGCGCAGGATGCCGTCACCTGGGGTGGCGGGACGCATCAATTGGACGTATTTCGTGCCGCGTTTGAGTTGCGCGACTTGGCTTATTACTTGATTTTCAGTGATGTTTCTTTCCGAAAGCTGTTGAAGGTCTTTTTCTGTAAGCATAATGATTGGTTTTAAAGGCTTCAAAAATAAGAAATTAAGCGATACAAAGAAAAAAATAGCGATTTTTTTTCTCGAAGTAGTAGGGATATTGAAAAAAGTTGTATTTTTGCAGCCGCTAAGCCCAGGTGGTGAAATTGGTAGACACGCTACTTTGAGGGGGTAGTGCCGATTACGGCATGCAAGTTCGACTCTTGTCCTGGGCACCAGCACCAAGCCCCGATGGCGGAATTGGTAGACGCGTACGTTTCAGGTGCGTATATCGAGAGGTGTGCAGGTTCGACTCCTGTTCGGGGCACGCTCAACAAAAATCCCTAACTCTGAAAATCAACGAGTTAGGGTTTTTTCTTACCCAAAAGTCCCCCTGCCGTGTCAACCACGTGTCAACCGATTTTCAAAAATTTGCACAATCGTTGACACCATCCCAGAAAATTCTTGTCAAAATCGATGACTTTTTTCTCTCCGTTGACACGGATTCCGCATTCCTTTACCCCTAAAGGAGTTGCTCACGAACGTCCATTTTTTTGCCTATACTTGTGACTGAAACACCGGTCGCCACCGCGACCCTCAAATCTTTTCAGTTATGGCTCATCTAAGATTCCAATTCGCGAAAAGGAAATCAGTGGCCGATTTCGTTTCCGAAAACCTTCCCAACCAATTCCTTTACCATTGCCTCAAGGCCCACATCAACCTTCCAGATGAATCCATCCTGGAAGCTTTCAACGAGGCATACCAAACCTGCATCAATGTCCTGGCCGAGCCTGACATCGAAACCGCCCGAAGCGCAACCCTCCCAGCGATGGGAGGGATGGCACCTCGATCTTCCCTCCTTCATTATTGCTTCGTCTACTACTTGTTATCATTCCACGAAGAGGCCGCCTTGCTGCGGCCTTTTTTGTTGAATGTGCGCGCCATGCTCGAAGCTCAGATGCCCGAGTTGTCTTCTCACCTGATAGAGGATGCCGACAAACTGTCTCAGGAGTTCCCTGGCACCATCAGCTTCGATGAGCATCCATTCCTGCCTCTGCCGCAGTCCGGCAATTCCCTTGCCGATTCCCGTTACGTCAAAATCCCGACGCTCATCCTACTCGCTGAGCGCTTGCCTCCCGACGACGCAAATCTGGTCTTGGACATCATCAGTGCCGCCATCGCCTTCGACAGAAGCGACTGGCATACAATCCTTGAAATGGCCAAGGATCACGCCTTCCTGCGCTCAAAGACCCTTCTTTACGTAAGCAGATTTCACCTCCGCGATGGCCAAACCACCAGGTTTATAAAAATCTTGCGGACGATGTGGCTGCTTAATATCTTTATCGATGAGAGAAACCAATACGCACCGAAATTTGAAGACGTAGCTTATTCTTTCCTTTGTTTGCTGAATACACAGAAGGCCTCGACAATCGGCAATCTGCTTTATGAGGGCCGTAAAGTAAAATTGGAAACATACTTGAAAGACTTCGATAAAATGAAAAAAGACGCTCGCGAGTATTTCTTTAAGGGAGAAGGCAAAGAAGACGAAACGGATGAAAGTACCGATGCTAAGGAATACTCACAAGGCGAGTTGGAAATGTAAAAAAACGACTTTAGTCCAGCCTTAGTCAAGGGATTTGTTGTCAACAACTCCCCACCTTTGCCCACGATTTAACCACCGTGGGCTTTTTCTTTATAGGTACCGTGAAGATGGTCCACGCCAAAACTTAATACAATGTTAGACAAAATCACATTTGACCAGCTTCCTGAAGCCGTCTCCGACATCCTCGACGGCATCGCAGAGATCAAATCCATCTGCGAAGACATCCGTGGGAAAAAGTCCGACAAAGACGTTTACATGACCATTGAGGAATTGTGCGCCTACCATCCTGCCCATCCTTCCCATCAAACCGTTCGCCGCTGGAAGCGGCTCGGTTACATACCTTTTTATAAAGATGAAGAAACCCGCCGCGTCAAGTTCAAGAAGTCTGAAATCGACGCTTGGATAGCATCAAGCCGCCACATGTCGCGTGAGGAGCTTAATGCCATCGAAGATGCCAAAATCCTTGCACAACGGCGACAATTGGAATTTGGAGGCCTTGATGATGACGACGAATGACGACACCAACGCCTGCCCAGTCCTGTATGACTGGATAGAAATGTCCGACCTGCTCATCATGCTTCACATCACCCGCAACACACTTAGAGAGTGGAGCATCGAAGGTGAGCTGAAGTGCAGCCGGATAAAGAACCGAGTCTATTTCTTGCGCCAGGACATTGAGCGCTTTCTTTACAATCATTACCAAATCTACAAACCATGAACACCGACAAAACTACTGCCCCCGCTATGTATTTCTGGGGAACTCCCGACAACTACGCCGTCAAACCATCGCCCACGTGTGACCTAAAGAACATGCCAGCCTTTTCCATCTTCAGGCGACCCATCACCAACAAATATCCCTACCAGGTAGTAAACCTGATTGATATCTACAATTACATCATCTGCAACTACGCCAAAGACCGAACCAACCAGTACCGCACCATCAAGGATGATCGATACCGCCGTCAGTTCAAGGCCGACATGTTTGACTATTGCACCTTCTCAGGCATCTTCTCGGTCCGCACCGATAAGGCCATCATTCAGCATTCTGGGCTTATCTGCCTTGACTTCGACCACCTGAAGGATGTCGAAGGCACCTTTGAGGCCCTTAAGCAAGACCAGTACTTTGAAACGCTGTTGCTCTTCCGCAGTCCTTCTGGCGATGGTCTCAAATGGGTCATATCCTTCCACGACTCGTTTTTCCGCTACGGCAAGGACGGCGAGTCATACGGCGATTATCAGGTCAGGTTTTTTGCTGGCCTCTACAATTACATCTTCAACCATTACGATGTGCAAATTGACCGCAGCTGCCGCAACCTTTCCCGCGCCTGTTTCCTGCCTCATGACCCCGCAGCCTTCCTCAATCCCTCCTTGCTATGAAAAAAGAAGTCTTCAATCCTGATGACTGGAACACCCCGAACGTAGGGCGCGAGCCCATGTGCTCGCCCACCTCCCTCTCCTCCAAAGGAGAGGGCCGGGGTGAGGCTCTCTCCGCCATCCTCGCTTTGGTGGATGCTGTCGAGGCCTCAGGCATCGACATCACGCCCACCTACTCGGAATGGCTGTCCATTGCCTTTGCGCTCGTGTCTGAGCTCGGCGAAGATGGCCGTGCCATCTTCGACCGCCTCAGCCGCTTCAATCCGCACTACGAACCTGCTGAGACCGACCGTCTGTATTCCCATTGCCTCCATGATGGGAGCCGTGAAATCACCATCGCTTCGCTGTTTCACATCGCAAACCTTCACGGTGTGCGATGGAAACAGCTCCGCTCGTCCTCACAACTTCAATTTGAGGACGGTGAGGATGTGAGGATGTCAAAATCCGTCAAAACTGATGTTTTGCCGACTTCTGTCTCACCATCTTCTATTGAAGAAGTGTCAAAACCCGTCAAAATCGACACTTTTTCGCAAACCGTCCGTGAGCAGCTGCCCGACATACTGAAACGAATCGTCGCCGATTCCGTTTCAGATGTCGACGCAGATCTGCTCATCCTCGGCTCTCTTACTGTCTTCTCGGCCTGCCTTCCTAATGTCTACGGCGTGTATGATCGCCGTGAAGTCTTCTCCAACCTCTTCCTGTATGTCACTGCCCGGGCATCGGCTGGCAAAGGACGGCTTTCCTTGTGCCGTCATCTCGCTGCGCCGCTGCATCGGGAACTCCGTGAGCAATACAGCAAGTCCATGGAAAAGTACAAGCACGACCAGCTGCAGTATGTCCTGAACAAGAAGAAAGGCGAAGCGACAGAGCCGCAAGAACCACCTTTCCTCACTTTGTTCATCCCCGCCAATAGCACGGCTACCGTGGTCTATCAAACGCTCAGCCAAAACAACGGTGTCGGCCTTCTGTTCGAGACAGAAGGCGACACCTTGGCCAACGCATTCAATTCTGACCTCGGCAACTACTCAGACGGATTCCGCAAAGCGTTTCACCACGAAACGATTTCCTACCTCCGCAAGAAAGACCGTGAATATGTGGAAATCGCCAAGCCCAAGTTCTCGGCCATCCTGTCCGGCACCCCGCAGCAGGTCTTCAACCTGATACCATCCGCTGAAAACGGCCTTTTCAGCCGTTTCATCTTCTACGTCATGCCCACCGAAGTTGTCTGGCACGACATGTTCGATGAGCAAGAGACCACCGCCGATGAGCTGTTTAAGGAAATAGGGAAGGACTTCTACCAGTTCCACAAGATGCTGGCCTCGCAGTATATCCGTTTCACGCTCACCGCCGACCAGCGGCGGCAGTTCAACGACTTCTTCACGCAAACGCAAGCCGACTATGCGGCCATGTACGGCGACGACATCATTGCTTCCGTCCGTCGCCTGGGCCTCATCTTGTTCCGATTCGCTATGATCCTTACCGTCCTCCGTCAGATGGACGATGGCGCCTTCCCGTTGCCTTTTGGCAACGAGGAAGGCCATCGTGCCGATGCCGTCCTGACCTGTGCTGATGCCGACTTTGCCACCGCTCTTGCGATGGTCAAAGTCCTGCTGCAGCACTCGGCAACGGTCTTTCAGTCCCTGCCTCGCCACGACTTCTATAAGCCCCGTGGCCACCGCAGCACCAACGACAAACGCCAAGCGTTTTTCGTTGCCTTGCCCGACACCTTCGACCGTGCCGCCTACCTTCAGGCAGCCGCTTCGCTCAGCATCTCGGAGAAAACCGCTGAGCGGTACATCTCCGAACTCTGCAAGTCTGGCCTCCTGGCTCACCCTGCCATCGACAATTACCAAAAGAACCCCGTAGGGGTGCCACGACCTTAACCAGGGGTTTCAACCCCTGGCATCAACACACATGTATAATCACTAATCCCTAACAAAATGAATATCCAAGTAGTTCCTCCCACAAACATCAAGAGCTTCATAGCCGACATGGCCGAAGCTTACCAAGTCGCCTATGAATACCGATTCGGTCAAATCGATTACCGATGCATCGATGCGAAATTCATTTCTCGTGTCTGTTACAAACGCCATTGCCTATACTTCGAGGTCGTTGATGAGGGCAAGCGTCTCGGCGGCCTAATCCTGTCCCTAATCCGTAATGGCAAATGCGCCAGAATGTTCTTCATGTTTACCAAGTCTGAACTCCAAAACCGTGGCATTGCCACCTTCCTCTGGAATGAGTTAAGGGAGTTAATGCCAGGTGTGAAAACTTTCACGGCAGTAGCCCCTTATTTCGCCGTCCCTGCCATCCATTTCTTGGTAAACAAGTGTCACTTCAAAATCGTTGAGTTTTCCAACTCGGTCAATTCTCCAAAGGATTATGCCAAAGACGAAATCAACGACCCTTGGTCTGATGGTTACTTCTACTTTGTGAAAAGAGCCTCAAAAGTGATTCCAGTAGGAAAGTCCAAACCCGCATCGAGCCATCCTGGCGGAATGCCCAAAGCCTAACCCCGTAGGGGTGACCCGACCTTAACCAGGGGTTTCAACCCCTAGGCATCGTGCGCCAGCCCGTCCCCCTCTGAGAGGGGGTGCCCAACGGGCGGGGGAGTCACTCCACACTACTAACTTCAAACTCCTAACTATATGAAAACAATAATCCACATCGAAACCTTCACTACAGCCGCGTACCGCGCCATCCGTCCCGCCCTCGTGGCCTCAATTGATGGCTTCCTCGGCGTATGCGATAAAACCTTTTCGGCCACTATCAAGCAATCTGATTACGCCTACCTCGTCGATGTCGTCAAACACGCAGCGCAAAGCGCAGGTGTTGACCATTCCGAGTATGCCATCATCAACCTGCAAAGAATCACACCGAACCCTGGAGGGGTGCCACGACATTAGGCAGGTGGTATAAACCCCTGCTTTTCGTAAAAACATCATTCGTCAATCACCATCAAAGCCCCCACCATCGTTGATGAGCGGGGGCTTTAAATGTCAAAATCCGTCAATTCTCGTATTTTGACATCCTCACTTCCTCAAATCCTCAAATCCTCAAAATCAGTTTTTCGTTTTTCAGTATGATACTGGCGTAAAAACCAAAAAACCGTTCTAAAAACACTCTAAAAACCATCGTGTTTTTATCGGTTTTTATTAACTAATTGATTATCAGTAAAAAGACCGTTTTTCTAAAAACCATTCTAAAAACCAAAGCCCGTTTTCAACGCATTTTTTTGGTTTTTATACTTATAGAACAAGCCGATATTGTGTCCATCGTTTTTGTCCTAATTGCTCAATTCGGCCTTCTTTAATCAGCTCTTGCATCTGTCGTTGCAATTTCCTGTACGGTATTTCCTCGCCAATCCTCACATGAATGTCATGCAACCCACACGGCTGATATATCTTCAGGTCCTCTATGATCAATTCCTTGATTCTGTAATTCTCAATCCGCTTCAATGATGTGCGACCTCTGTAACCGCTATCTTTCAGCAGACGAGGCTCAACCCTGTATTCTTGCGCTTTGGAATGAGAGTTGTCGGTAACGACAATGCCCTTGTCAATCAAAGGCTTCAGCCAAGGCCGAAGCGCGTCACCATCTTTGATGTTGAGTGCCGTGAGAAGCTGACTGGCCGTCATGCTCTCATTCTGCGCAATCAAGCCCAAGCAAATGATCTGTTTCTGCTTCAGCTCAAAATTCTGGAAAGCCGTCTGCATGATTTTGATGGTCTCTCGGTTCAGGATCCTTCGCTCCACAATAGCCGTAACGCTATCCTCGCCTTCTTTCACTCTCGGCAATGGTTTACCCTGCGAAAGCAGTTCCTCATACATCATGTCATAACCTGAGCCTTCGCGTTCCATCAGGTGCAAAGCATAAAACAGATTGGCCAAATGCTCATTCCGTTTCTTGGTCGTGTGCAGTATGTTTTGAGGTGTCACGCCTAAAGGCAGTCTGCCTGGATTAGTCACCTCGATCCTATCCGGATAGATGTTGACGAACACATCACCACGCATCGTATATTGACGGTGAGCCAAGGCATTGCCCAACAGCTCTCTGACCACCTTTTCTGAATAAGCCGGAATGTTGCGGCGATACATTCCTTCGCTGATTTCCGTGCTCTCTTTCCATTCAGGGATGTCAGCCCAAATCCCATCAATGATTTCCTGCGGATTCTTGCTGTAGTCATCCCACAACCATTTGTTCACCTTCTCTCCCAATTCGTCATATTTGATGCACTGGACTACAGGTGAATTCAACAGCTTGCCGCGCTGGGTCTGTTTACCGATGAAAAGCACTCCAAGGTTGGTCAGTTTTCCCGTTTCTTCATCAGTCAAAGAAAAGTAATCCAACAGTTCTTTGTCGTCTTTTTGTTTCACAAAGTCCGACACACGGTCAGAACCACGCAGTTCTTCCAATAGCCCCTTCAGTTTCTTTTTGTCGCAATCCGTCCACATATAGGAAGTCAGCATATCTTCCCAACGAACTGTTCCTTTCTCTTCTGCCAAACGGGCAATGTCCTCGGGACCAACAGGCATAGAGTTGTCGCCAACCCTCAAATAGATTTTCCCCGATGAAGTAGCGGCTATGGCATTGGGATTGCGGAGGATGTGCAGCCGCAGAAACTCGCCGCCATTTTTGGCGGTTAGTACCTCAGTGTTCACCATCACGCCTTGTGTGAGGCCACTGATTCTGTTCACCACTGTGACAGGTAAGGCCTCATCCACTTTCTGGCCTTCAGGCGGAAGCTGCTCGTTGTCTTCAATACCAAAGTCAATCATACCACCTTCCGCATTGCTGAAAGCAACACAATCCTTGGCAAGCTCGTCAAAATCAGCCTTTTTCCCTTGGATAGACTGAATTGATTTCCTGTCATATATAGAGTTTTCTTTCATCGGTCAAATCTTGATTTACGGTTGCAAATTTACAACTTTTTCCCAACCATCCAACCCTGAAAGGGTGACCCGACCTCAACCAGAGGTTTCAACCCCTGGCATCAACTCTCAACTTCACCTTCATCCCCTCATACTTCTTGCTATACGTCTTCTCCATCAACCCATAAAGCCCGTCACCAAAGCAAATGAATCTCGCTTCATCTTGGTTGATGCTCGACACTACGTTCCTCTTGGTGGTCTTTGGATAAGCCTTCAGCACCTTCTTCATGATCTTGTCGATATGCACTGGCCTCTTGGCCTCATTCAATATATCGGCCACTAACTGTCGGATGGTGCCTTTGTACACATGCTCCCATTCCGTCAGCGAGTATCGCATCGACTTCCCGATAGGCTTGATGGTCTCCGACTGCAATATCTTTCCCCTGATGTATTCAGAGCTTTTGTCCTTCGCCGCTGGGCATTTCTTTATCAAGGCCGCCTGCAACTCGTCAAAGCTCATAGGCTTGCCTTTCTTGCGCAGTATCTGCGTCAACTCATACACCACATCAACCCCTTTGGGCGGCAACACGATGTTGCCCGCCTCATCGACGACCAACCCGAATGCTTTGTTGATGATGACCGGCAATGCCTCCATGTACAGCTTCCGCTTGTCTTCTGGTATGTCCTTCAGCAAATCGACAAGCCGCAGGGAATTGGCCTCACCCTTGATTCTGTTGTTCCGTGCTTTAACCACGCTACACACCTTGGCGATGTCGCTGATATTGAGTCGATAGTTGATGAGGAAACGCATGTCGTTCACCGTCGCCAGCTTCATCATGAACCCATCGGTACAAATGATGGCGAACGACTCGAATGGGATGTTCACCTTTTCATTCTCCACCACACTGCGATACATATCGTCAACTTCCGTCACGACAAGGGCTGTGCGGAACTGGTAGTGTTGCCACTCCTTATCCCTAAACAAATATCTCATCGAGCAATTAAAAAGCTGCCTGACTCGAATCTTGCCAAGGTCAAGTTCTTTGCCTATTTCTTCAAAACTCATCGGGTGCCCGTCATAAATGCCGGTGGCCTTCGCAAAAACCCATTCCTCTCTGTCTGTCGTCTTCATCAGATATTCCCTCAGCAGGTAGAACATCGGGTAATACCCAAACTGCTTGTGGAAATCGGCAACAAACCAGGCTTGTTTTTCTGTCAGATAACGATAGTTGTTCATCACGACGGTCTTGCCCAACTCGTCACCGCCAATGCTTTCATACAAGAAAAGGGTTTCCCTCAGCTCGGCGATCACCAGTGACAAATCGTATGAATTGTATCTCCAGCAAGGCAAGTTATACCAAATCTTTCTTATCTCATCATCCTTCATCGTCAACAATGCCAAAGCTTTCGAATAGGTAGGCATCACCAGCTTCTTTATGTCAGCTTCCCAATAGCCTCTGAAGTGTTTCTTGGTCCTGTCTTCATAGTCAATCACCAAGGCTTGTCTTCTAACCTTCAATTCAGGGTCTTTTTCTTCAAGCTCAGCCGCAAAACTCTCGTCGCTAAACCAGATGATGGCCCTTGCTATGACAACCAGCTCGTAGGTATAGGTGTCGTCAAGTCCTTTCTCCCTAAGTGTTGAATGGATTTCTGTAAGCAGCTGATAGCAATAGTGCTTCAGCTCGTTGCTCCTTCGGCCATTGAACCTTTTGGCCAGTTTTTGCTGGTCACAGAAGAAGTAGGTATAAAACGCCTTGCTATCCCCGAAGGTGTCGTAAAACAGCTTGATGCAATCCAACGAGAAGTCAAGCAACGGCCTTTTATAGGCATCTGCGATGATGTCCTTCAGCTTGGCTGGCATGTCATCGTATCCATCCAACTTCTCCAAAAGCTGTACGGCATAGTTGTAGTTAACCAGCCCCATGACGCTTTTGAACTCGTTTTCGGTATACGGGCCGCAATTACGCAGCTTCCGCAAGTTTCCTTTGTGATAGCATCGGATGAGATCTCCTACAGTGACAATCCCGCAGCTTCTGCAGATATTCAATGCTCTGGTAGAAATCATCCCATGCTCAAAGTAATAGTCGATCGGCTTCCTAAGAATAACCTTGATGTTTTTGCCTTTTTTCATACACTTCACCGCTTCCAATTTGCTATTATGCCAGTATGGAACTGGTTTTTAATGCGCAAAAATACAAATTGTTACAACTCCTTATAAATAATAAGCACATCTTTTCGTAATTTTACCGCCTCAAAGCTTATCATACACCATGCAAATCTTCCAACGCAATATCCTCAACAAATACATCGAAGGCCTTGATAACACGCTGATTGATGAGCGTTACAAGACCTTCTCCAGCTTCTTCCTGGATCTTGAAAGGCAGGCCAACATCCTCAACAGCAAGGAAGAGCAATTCCAAGAAGGTTTCCTTCGCGAATTGTTCGTGAAGATTCTCGGCTACACCCTGAATCCCGACCCCAATTTCAACCTCACCACCGAGAAGAAGAACGAGACCAACAGCAAGAAGGCCGATGGTGCCATCCTCGTCGATGGCAAGGTTGTGGGTGTGATTGAGCTGAAAGACCACAAAACGCCTGACCTCAGCAAAGTCGAGGCACAGGCCTTCAACTATAAGAGCCAGCACAAAGAAGCCCTCTACGTCGTCATCTCCAACTTCGAAAAGCTGCGCTTCTACATCGACAACGCCGTCGACTTCGAGGAGTTTGATTTGTTCCACCTCACCCGCGACGACTTCGCCCGGCTCTGGATATGCCTGGCATACGAGAACATCGCCAAGAACCTCCCCAAGCAAATCAAGGCAGCCAGCCTCACCAACGAGGACCAGATAACCAACGCACTCTATAAAGACTACTCCAACTTCAAGCGCGACCTCTTCGAGGACATCCTGAAGAACAACCCCACCGACGACACGGAACATAAGATCCTGCTCTTCAAGAAAACGCAGAAGCTCCTCGACAGGCTGCTCTTCATCTTCTTCGCCGAAGACCGTGGGCTGCTGCCGCCCAACTCCATCATGCTCATCATCAACCAATGGGAGAAGCTGAAAGACCTTGACGAGTATCAGCCGTTTTACAACCGTCTGAAGAAGTATTTCGGCTACATGAACACCGGCTTTCAAGGCAAAAACTACGAGGTCTTTGCTTATAATGGCGGCCTCTTCAAGCCGGATGAAATCCTCGATGGCCTCACCATCACTGATGACGTGCTGATGCGCTACTGCAAGAAGATTTCCGACTACGACTTCCAGAGCGATGTCGATGTCAATATCCTTGGCCACATCTTCGAGAACTCGCTCACCGAAATCGAGGAAATCACCACCAAGCTCCAGCAGGGCGAAGCGCCTACCATCAGCAAGCGCAAGAAAGACGGCGTTTTCTACACCCCGCAATACATCACCAAATACATCGTTGAAAACACCGTTGGCAAGCTCTGCCGCGAGAAGAAGGCGGAACTCGACATCGATGAGAGCGAGTATTTCACCGACAAGAAACGCCAGATGGCCACCAAGAAGGCCCTCATCGAGAAGCTGGAGGCCTACCGCGACTGGCTGCTGCAGATTTCCATCTGCGACCCCGCTTGCGGCAGCGGTGCATTCCTCAACGCTGCCTTGAACTTCCTCATCGCTGAGCATAAGCTCATCGACGAGATGCAGGCCAAAGTTGAGGGTGCCTCACTGGTGTTCCCCAATGTCGAGAACTCCATTTTGGAAAACAACCTCTACGGTGTCGACATCAACGAGGAAAGCGTTGAAATCGCCAAGCTGTCATTGTGGCTCCGTACTGCCAAGCCCCACCGCAAACTGAACTCGCTCAACGACAACATCAAATGCGGCAACTCGCTCATCGATGATCCAGCCATTGCCGGCGACAAGGCTTTCAATTGGGCGAATGAGTTTCCGAAGGTGTTTGAGAAAGGTGGCTTTGATGTGGTGATTGGGAACCCGCCATACCTTCGTGTTCAAGGGTTGCGTGAAAACCACGAAAAAGAAACTATCTTTTACGAACACAATTACTCATCAGCAACAGGAAGATTCGATTTCTATGTCTTGTTCATGGAGAGAGGTTTCTCATTGTTGAATAAAGATGGCGTTTTATCATTCATCCTGCCGCATAAGTTTAT
>JAEEGF010060006.1_pt1 | contig 12834 bp, 15 predicted proteins | sample 9134171 | NCBI WGS metagenome assembly JAEEGF01 (sample SAMN16246542, study PRJNA631951) | gut metagenome | biome: gut microbiome; feature: rumen; material: AP-attached | host: Bos | place: Iran: Karaj | collected 2018-10 | reverse complement strand
AATAATCTTTATTATATAGGGCTCAATACTTTTTTTAAATATTTTTAATATATATTATGGTCGTTTGATATACTGTAATCATCAATAGTCTTTGGAATCTGAACCTCTATCTTATGCTTACTAAAATGTAAGGAGATAAAACATGACTTCAGTTGAAATCTTAGGCATCATAACATCACTATGCGGCGGTCTTGCACTGTTCTGTCAGTAGGACTTGTAAGTGCCGGAATAATTGAATTAGAAAAAGCTGTCGGACTACTGATAGGTGCAAATTGATATGCTCCCTTCTAGGTAGACAAGAGAAATAATAAAAATCTTGTTCTGCTTGGAAGGGAGCATATTTTGTCTTTTAAACATAAGTACACATAGGAAGAAAATCAGATCTCTGTTTGAAGATAAGTACGAGTTACTGGGCCTTAAATAAAATCACCCCCCTGGTAACTGATGTCTTGAAAGTTTCTTGGGGAATGGTCCTTCCATGGTAAAAGGAATTCCCAGTTCTTTAAGTACATCGCAGAAAGCATTTATATATTTATCTGTAGACAGCATCTGCATAAAGCAGACAAATATCTTATCGCCCACAGAGGTTACTTCCAGCATCACATGTCCTTCCACAATGGCGGCAAAGGATTCGATGTAATCGGCCACTTCACCCCAGTCAAGCTGACCGGTATAGTTCACGTAATAGGTTCCGTGCTTGGCTCCTTTTCCTGTGGACGGATCGTTTTCCTTCATGTATTTTTTCTTGGCTTTAATGCCCTTAATGCCATCAAGCTTTTCAAAAAGCTCAAGCTTTCCCCGTATCTCTCTGGTACTTACGGTAGGATCTGTCTGCAGTATTATCTGCCCTCTTGTCATAGTTCCAAGCTTTTCCATATCCATCTTGAGCTGTTCTCTTGTGTAATCTATATGGATGTGGCTTAAGACATCGCTGTGCGCATTCCCCATACCGATATTGGCAGACAGGTTATGGGCCATTTCTCCGCCTATAGCAGCGACCTTTGCAGGAAGCAGTCCATCCAACGCCTTTGCAACAGCAACCAGGAAAAAGGCTGCTACGCTGGAATCGGTTCCTTTGGCATAGGTCATGATGTCCTTTTGCTCAAAGGTGAGAAGACGATAATTATCGTTTCTGGCAAAGGGGTTAAGCAGTGCATTCAGGTAATCAAAAATCAAAACATGAGGGTTCTTACTTACATACTCATATATGGGCTCATCCTTTGGAAGCATATCCAGCGTGGGTTCATCCATCTCACCATCAAGAAGCGGTTCTCCGGGTTTTCTGATGGACGGAGCATTGGGCTCTACTCCATACTTATCTGCCACATACTGCCAGAGCGTCGTCATGATCCATGGCTGTAATCCGCGGCCTCCGCACATAGTATGTGAGATATTAAAATAGATATCCTTTCCATCGCACTCTAGAAACAACAGATGACCATTTGCCTCCTTGCTTCCAAGTAGCGGAGTTTTATCTCCCATGGGAAGCACGGCGACCTCTTTATCATTTGGTACGCGCACGTAAGAGCCGCTTTCATCGACTTCGACCTTCACGGCAAAATATGGATATCTTTTTATGGCTTTGTTGGCAGCCACTCTCAGGACATCAATATCAACAGGTTCCTTCATTCTTAGCTTTGCCCTTACAACAAAGGCAAATCTAGACTCATCTTTGTATAACGGATATGTATCAAAGCTGTATTTCATTGTCGGCCTCCCTCTCATGAGTCATCGTTTGTTTATGTTACAGCTATAAAAGGCTTCCCTTTTCTCCTGTCTGTATTCTTTTGACTTTTTTGGAAGTAGTCTTTTCAAATGATGTTAAGCTCTTTCATATTCTTTTGTATCCCCCTCAAGAAATATATCTGTGTTTGTCTAATTTTAATTTAGTAGTCGACCTTAAAGCTTCGCTCATCGGGCTCTAATTCGAGCTTATTCTTATCTATTCTGTCTATTTCTATAAATCTTCCACGGCCAATCTGCTGGATGAACATATCAATATCCTCGTCCCGTCCCTGAACCTCGCAGGTAACAGAGCCGTCATATTCATTCCTGACATAGCCGGTCAGTCTGTACATATTAGCAGCATGCAGGGCCGTGTATCTAAAGCCAACTCCCTGAACTCTGCCGTAGAATTTTAGTCTGTATCTTTTCATAATTCCAATATACTATGGCAATGTGTGTCGGACAATACCATCATGCTCCAAAGTGCTAACTATTAAATTCCTGCAGTCAGATCAGCCAGCGTGTCTGATGTTTCAACAGGAACCCAGTGGCCCTCAACGCAGATCTCCGGACTAATCTCTTTTATGTTATCAGCAAGCTTTCTGCAAAGCTCCTCACTTTTATTTCCTGTAAAGAAATCGTCTCCTGCGCAGTCTCCAATAAAAAGCACCTTATCCTCGCATACATAAATAAGTGTGGAATCATCTGTGTGGGGCGCCGGTGTTTCCATAAGCTTTACATGAATGCCGCCAAGATCAAGCTCCATACTGCCTTTAAATATCATATCAGATAAAGTTACTATTACAGGGGTGTTCCCTACATATTCATGCCTTATACTTTCATGGAGTGAGAGGAACTCCCCGGGACCATTCTTCTCTATTTTTTCCTTCCATGCTGCAAGGTATTCATTTGTCTTTTCATTGGAAATACATAGTCCGTTTACTGCATGCATTCCGAAGGTGTGATCCCAATGCCAGTGTGTAAGAACTGTAAGGCTTGGCAGTGGCAGATTTTCTTTTTGTAAAAGGGAATAAAACTCCTTCGTGTGAGCCTCTGAATGTCCCGCATCAATTGCAAGGCTCCAGTTATCACCCTTTACATAGCCAAGATTCGGTCTGTCTCTTTCTGTTTCAAATGGCATGTACCATATATGCTCGGTCAGTCTCTTTAATTCCATATTAAGTGCTATTCCCCCGTTAATATTTTCTATTGCCTTAGAAAAATCAGCTGTCCAATATATTTACCATTATTATTTCATCGCAGTAGGTCCCGTCCTTGAGTTTGAAGGCTCTTGGATTCATGCCATACTCCTTGAAGCCACACTTTTTATACACGTGGCGGGCGATGTCGTTATCACTATATACTCCAAGCTCCACCTGCTCGAATCCGTTTCTTTTTGCCTGCTCAAGTGCAAGCTTCATCATGAAGCTGCCAAGTCCCATCCTGGTAAATTCCTGAAGAATAGACATTCCAAGATATGCTCTGTGCAGATACTTTATGTGGGGCTTTATCAGCATTACTCCCAGTTCTCCAACAACCTCATCGCCATAATAGGCTGTTACCATAAAGTCTCTGTCACTCTTTTCTATGTCTTCAAGAACGCTTTTTAAGCGTTCTCCGTTAAAGGGTCCATCTTCCGGCTCTCTTGCCAGGAAGTGAGTCTCCGCTGCGGTTGCCTCCCTTAGTGCTTTTATCTTCATTGCATCCTCAGGGCCTGCACTTTTAATGATAAGCTCTCTGCCGTCAGGTAATGTAAATTTTTGCTCTTCTATCTTCATTATGTCTCCGTCTACTGTTTTATTTGCAAAATAGTCTAAACAAAGATTTTTGTGTCTTGATTAAGCCGGCTGGCAAAATGTAATCTCTACCTTCGCACCACCTGTCTCCTTGGAGTTTGAAAGCTCAATGCTGCCACCATGCTCCCTGGCCACTCTCTTTGCAAAGAAGAGTCCAATACCATAGTGAGAGCCTCCGGTTCTACTGGTATCATCCATGAAGAACTGCTCGGTGCCATGAGCAAGAGCTTCAGGGGTGAAGCCGCTTCCGGAATCTTCGACTGTAAAAGTAAGTCTGGAAACAGTACGATCCTCTGATGTGTTGTTGCTACTTTTAAATTTGTTTCCGTAGTTATCTTCAAAGATGGAATTGGCGATGGTAATGTTTATCGCTCCGCCCTCAGGTGTGTGCTCTGCTGCATTTCTTATTACGTTCATGACAGCTCTTACAACCTGATCATAGACGACATAAATTACGGCACTATCAGCTTCTAATCTTGTCACAGGCTGTCCATTGTTGTCTGTCACTCCGCTAAGCTCACTTCCTGATTCACCCTTCCAGTTTACCTTTAAATGATAAACCTCTGAAAGCCCCATTGTCTGCTTTTTAATGTCGCTAATAAGCTCTGAAACCTGAACCTTAACAGGAGTCTGCTTAACACCCTCCTGAGACTTTGTTACCTCTATCAGTGTCTGCACATAGTTCTGAATCTGAATTGCACTTCCTGAAATATAGTCAGCATAGTTTTTCTGCTCATCTGTAAGCTCAGTCTCAAGAAGAAGCTCCGAGTTACCGCGAACCACTGTAAGCGGAGTCTTAATGTCGTGGGCAAGAGCTGACATCTGCCTGTTCTTTTCCTGCTCGGTCTCCCACTGCTTCTGAAGAGAAGTCTTCAGCGCGTATCGCATATCGTCCATAGATGCAAGGCACTCGTCAATCTCTCTTACTCCTGAATATGTTACCTGAAAATCGAGGTTCTGATCGCCGATCTCTTTTATCGCATCCCTCATGGTTGTCAGCTTGGACCTGATTCTTTTTCCAAAGCCAACCGCAAATATCTGCATGATTATAAGGCACCCAACTATAATAAAAATCGTCAGGAATTTTTCAGGATCAGGCAGATATCTTCGCATAAATCTCGATTTAAACTGCGGTGTTATACTATATTGCAAAACAACATACTCATCGGTTCTAGAAATAACCTTGTAAAAATATTTGTCATTTATGGTTCGATTGTTTGCCGCATTCCATGCTGATTTTAATGAATCCTCTTCCATGTTACCTGAGAGTACTTCCCCATCCTTTGAAAACACCACATAGCTGCAGAAATCCGGAATCAGATCCTCCGTAACCTCATCTGCATTTATTATGTTTATATAGATGTCATCAATCTGTTCTTCAGCGTAGTTTGCAGGATAAATCTCACCGTAGGTTATCAGCACATTAAACAGAAACCATGAAAAAGCCACCCAGAGAAGCAGCGCAAATCCCATCATAAATGTGTAGGTTTCAAACATGCTCCCAAGGCTCCTGATTCCCCTCTTATTCCTTTTGTCCTTACTCCTTACTCTTCCCATTTATATCCAATCCCCCAAACTGTCTTGATTGGCATGTAATCGTAGCCTGACAGCTTTGTTCTGATGTTTTTTACATGTGTGATTATCGTGCTGTCGCTACTGTCGCTATCGTATCCAAGCACCTTTTCCAGTATCTGCTCCTTTGAAAAAATCTGGCCACGGTTCTTTGCCAGAAACTCGCAGATATCGTACTCAGCCTTTGTGAGTGTTATCTCCTTTTCATCAAGCATCATCTGTCTGGCCTCAAGCATGAAGCAGATTCTTCCAAGGGAAAGTCTTGCAACATGCTCACGCTTTTCCCTTCTAAGGTGTGCTCCTATCCTGGCCCTAAGCTCCATAACCCCAAAGGGCTTGCAAATATAATCGTCCGCTCCCAATGCAAGTCCGTTCACAAGACTTGTCTCATCCGTCTTGGCTGTGATAAATAAAATCGGACAATCGACCTGATTCCTGATTTTTGTGCAAAGCTCAAATCCATCTATTCCCGGCATCATCACGTCAAGAAGAATCAGATCATAATTCCCAAGCTTGTCATTTTCTATCTTTGTCGGATCATCTAATTTTGTAACTGTGTGTGCGTCCTTTGTAAGGACATTCCCTATCATGTTTAAAATGGCGATATCGTCGTCAACTGCAAGTATGTTTGCCATATTTTCTTTTCATCCTTTTTTATTTCGCTCTGTGTTTAACTATATGCTTACTCAGGTTTATTCCACTATCCTGCTTCCCTCATAGTTCCTGGCAAAACCAAAATAGCATACAAGGCTCAGTGCCAAAAATACCAGGTAAATCATGCATATCGACAGCCCCAAGCCAGCAAAACCAATAATAAAGTTTGCAGGAAGCTGCGAGCCTGCCACAGTCCCCTCTACAGAATTACCCAGCGCAATACCAAGGTACGCCTCAGGCATTCTGGCTGTCCATGAAAACGGCACGATCTTCCAGATGTACATTCCGAGATCAGTCAGTAAAAGTGCGCTGATAAGTCCCGAGAAAAATCCTGCACCGATCGTTACTCCTTTTCCAAATAAATAGGCAAGTATGGTATGCCAGATGTAAAGCGGAATCCCAGCAAGCCATATCAAAAGTGCTGCTGCGATGTAAACTCCCATTCCGGCACTGCCCTGCCCAAGGACACTTTCAAATCCATATCCAAATAAAACTGCTGATAAGATTAAGGCGACGATGCTAAACAAAACCAGTACTACTACCTTGGAAAAGAGCGCTGCGGTCTTGCTCTTCAAAGTAAGAAGATTCTGAAACGCTCCCGCATTTTGCTCCTGTTCCATTGTACTTGCTGTGAATATTCCAATCAATATGGGAAATGAAACTCCGAGGGTCTCATAAAAAGCCATTATCTTGTCAGCCTCATCAAAGCTACCTCCGGAAACAGCATAATAGAAGAGAAACATTACGCTTACGATTATCGGAATAACTATATGTACTACCAGCACAGGGCTTCTTTTCATCTTATAAAAATCTGCATGAAGGCATCTCATAAACATCTTTACTTCACCTCTCTTTTTTCAAACCAGTTAAGATACAGAAAGCTTAAAGCTACAAACCAGAATATTGAAATAATGATTCCCGGAAGGATCACGCCTGCATCAAGTAAAGGATTACCTGCCTCTGCCCTTAAGCCATTGGGAAGCACATGTAAAAGAGGAGTAACAACTCTCATCGGAATCGCTGATACAAATAAAAACCATTTTCCTGAAGGTGCTGCTATAATTCCAAAAACTGTGATTCCAAGGCAGATTACAAGCTCTGCTATCATTCCGAACTTTTCACTTAAGAATAAAAACAGCGGAATCTGCCACAGCTCAACAATTGTAAGAACGACTACTGCTGCCGCTGCGCCAAGAGCCGGAACGCTTGTTGTTAAGAGCCTTCCTCCAAGGAGTGCCCCGATAAACAGGAGCATATTTGAAATAAAAATAAGGCATCCTAAGTAAACAATTTTTCCAAGCATCAGCACTCTCTTATCTGTAGAAAGTGTTTTGAGATTGTAGTATCCTGTCTTTCTCTCCCTGACAACTGAAAGATAGCTTACTATTGCCAGCATACCCGGAAGAAGGAGTGTGTACCACCAGTTCCAGGCGCTCTCCGAATATGAATTTATCATCCCTGCTGTCAGCACAAATGCCATAGCAAGAGCAATAACAGGAAATGCAAAAATGAGCCTGCTGCCCATGGTTCTTCTAGATTTTAAAAATTCTGCCTTAACGATTTTAAACAACTTCTCCACCAACCTTTCCAAAATTCTCAATAGTCTTGTTTTAACCAGAATTTCTGTAGCTTCCACTAAGCTGCTACTGTTTACGCTGTATGCGCAAGCTTCTGATTTTTCCTCACAACATCCATGAAAAGCTCCTCAAGATTCTCACCCTGCTGCAGCTTTCCTTCGTATCCCAAAACTCCGTCTGAGATTATTCCAACATAATCTGCTGTAAGCTGAACTTCAGATAAAATGTGACTTGACAAGATCACTGTGATTCCCTTCTTCGGGAATGAACGAATGAGCTCCCTCAGTTCCTCGATTCCTATGGGATCAAGACCGTTTGTGGGCTCGTCCAAAATCAGAAGCTTGGGATTTCCAAGAAGTGCCAGTGCAATTCCGAGCCTCTGCTTCATTCCGAGTGAAAACTGGCCTGCCCTCTTTTTTCCTGTATTTTCAAGTGAGACAGTTTTCAGGACTTCGTCAATTCTGCTTTTATCAACTCCAAGAAGAATTGCTCTGACTTCAAGATTTTCTCTTGCTGTGAGATTTTCATAGATAGGCGGATTCTCTATCAGGGCGCCGATTTCATCAAGCACGCCTCTGTTCCAGGGCTTCCCGTCGTAGATGATTTCTCCGCTTGTAGACTTTAAGATGCCTGTGATCATTTTCAATGTGGTGGACTTCCCGGCGCCGTTTGGCCCCAGAAGTCCATACACACAGGCCTTTGGTATGTTAAGTGAAACTTTATTAACAGCTATCTGCTTTTTGAATGTCTTAGTAAGTTCATTAGTCTGAAGCATCATTTCCATTTTTAATCCCCTTCTTTCTTTTTCCAAGATTTATCCTGAAAATAGAATATGAGGAAAAAATAAAGATTTGATGAAGATACAAAATATTTTTAAAAAATGAACCACCAACCCCGTCCCCTAGGGCCATTCCGAAGCTCGATGGACCACCAACCCCGTCCCCTGGGACCATTTAGCTGCCTATCTGTTCAATAAAAGCGGCAGCTTCTGCGATTCCGCCGGATTGCTTAAAGCTTTCCGAAACCTTTTCTGCTCCTTCTTTAAAACTCTTTTCCTTTATAATTCTTGTGACACTTTTGAAAATGTCGTCCTTTTCAATTGAAGGAAGCCTTAGTCCTGCACCCAGTTCCTCTGCTCTTTTTGCCACAGCATCCTGCTCGGGAGTCTGCGGAAAAAGAATAAGCGGGACGCCAAAATACAAACCCTCGGATGCAGAGTTCATGCCGCAGTGAGTAATGAAGGCATCTGCTATAGACAAAACAGCCATCTGATCGACACTCTCATAAATCTCGATGTTGTCAGGGAGATTGTCAAAGTGATCCGTATTTGTTCCCATTGAGAAGATCACCTGGTAATCAGTTTTTCCAAACACATCAATGCAGTTCCTGTAAAAATCGCGGTTCTGATTAATTGTGCCCATGGAAATATAAACCGTCTTCTCAGCGGTCTTTTTGAACTCACAAGTTATAGGTCTGATGGAAGGACCTACAAAATGGTATCTGTCAGAGAAGGTCTCCGAGCAGGGCTGGAAGTACTTCGACGTATAAACAATAGTGTTCGTATCGTTGTCATTCTGAACAATGTCCAGCAGCCCTTTTACCGGATAGCCCTTATCCTGAAGGCGCTTAATCTGCTTGTTCACCTTCGGCATCTCGACTATCATTTTCAAGTTCTCTCCAAGACCATGCTTCATATATTTTGCAGAGTATCTGTTGAAGGCAAATGTGGTTGTGGAGCAGATAAAAGGAAGTCCATGCTTCATGGCAGCAAGCTTTCCCCAATAAGCGACAGAGTCTGCAACTATTACATCAGGCTTAAGCTCCTCAATTTTCTCAGTAACCATCTCATCAAGAGCAAGGGTGGATGATACGAGAAGCTCGACCGCAAAGGCCTTATCCTTGCCGACGCGGTCTGCGTTTTCCTTATCCTCCATGTTGAAATCATATCCATCACATGGAAAGAAAATTGCTCCGGCATCTTCAAGCTTTTCCCTGAACATCTCAAAGGAAAAATAATATATCGTATGTCCTGCTGCGGTCAGCGCTTTGACAAGGCCCAATGTTGGATTGGTGTGACCGTATGCAGGTATGCAAAACCATGCTATTTTCATATTTCTTCCCCCTCAAAATCAAACAGTTTTTAAAGTGCCATCACATATATCTGGCAGGGATTAGCCTCGTCCCAGAGAAGCGGAAACACCTCAAATTCCTTAAAGCCAAGTGACAAATAGAAACGATTGGTGTCATCATAGTCATCGTATTTTCCCATCTGCACCGTCTTAACCTGCAGGAATTCATAGCCCTGGAACACTGCCTTTTCCTTAAGCCTGGCAAAAAGCCTTCTTCCGATTCCGTCTCTGTGATGCTCCTTAAGAACGCCCATTACATGGATTTCTGCCGTGCTCTTTCCTGTTTCAGTAAGGGTGATAAAGCCCACCGGCTTGTCACCATCAAAAGCTGCAAAGAAAATCTTGTCTGCGCTTGTAACAATGTATTCCTCTCTGCTCTCTGGAATTCCAAACCAGTCCGTAAGCGCTTCAAGAATAAGCCTTGCAATTTTCTGCTTCTCCTCAGGGTCAGTCACTTCACGAATCTGGAACCTTTCAGCTTTCTCACACTTTTCATTCTCCCAGTGCTTTCCCATGATCGCGAAATTGTTCGCAGCATAATATCCGGCTTTTTCATAGAAGTGCATGTGGTGCTCATCGTTTACTGATAAAAATTCGATATGCTCTGCGCCGTTTTCCTTAACAAGCTTCTCAAGCTCAGCAAGGAACTGTGAACCGTAGCCCTTTCCCTGATAGCCATCAAAGATCACGATCTCCTCAAGGAAATATGCAAGGATGTCATCGTACTGCTTGTAATAGCCCATGACGAAGCCTGTCATGTTGCCGTTATCATCATACTGAACCAGGCACTTCGCACCATTCGTTGTCATTACCTGATGAATTCTTGTGTAAGCAGTTTCGTAGGTCCAGCAACCCTCCTCCTGGCCGTTATAGTATTCAACATATTTATTTACAACTTCTTCTAGTTCTTTATTTGTAATGTCTGTGTATTTCATATCTATCCTTTCAAAATTTTAAAGTTCTTTTTTTACAAGAACAATCTGCTCTGTTCGTGTCTCCTCCGTGAAACCATGTCTAAGGAACATCTTTACGGAAGGGTTATCGATCGCGATATCATCAAAAAGAATTTCGATGCCATTTTCCTTTGCTGACTGGCACAGCATATCCAGGCCTTCACTGCCGTAGCCCCTACCTCTGTACTTTGCATGGATTATCACATCTGTGACAAATCCCCGAAGAATGTCATCAAAGCGGTAGGCTATCTCACCAACCAGCTCTCCCTCCTCATTTTTCAAATATCTGTAGAATCTTCTGTTCTCATGATTCACGATCCAGTGGTCATACCAGCCCTGCCACTTCTTCTTGGGAAACGGAACCGTCCCGCCCCAGGTGTGGTTGTAGGACATGGTCTCCTCGTCCTCCATCATGGTCTTTTTAAACCACAGATCCTCATATTTTGGTGTGTATAAACTCAGCATGAAATCCCCCATTTTATTTATGCCTGATTATCTGTTATCTACTCTATGACTTATATGAACTTTCAACGTTTATACTATCTTCTTCTCCATAAGATAGAATCTGCCTTTTCTCCAGTCAGCATGTCCGCGCTTCTCGTAGCCATTCTTTTCATAGAGCCTCAGTGCGAATGGATTCTCTGAAAAGACGTCAAGCCTCACGGAATCAAATCCCATATCCACCAGCTGACCTTCGATTTTATCAAGAAGCTTTTTACCTATTCCCTTGTTCTGCTGCCCCGGAGCCACGCACAATCTGTGAATTATACAGGCGTTGTCATACTCCCAGCTGGCATTGTTGTAGGCATCGTCATACTCTGTACTTATAACGTAGATTGCAGCGAGATTGCTGTCTGTAAGCTTCTCATTATTTGTATCAGCACTACTTTCTTCCGATTCGAGATTGTCATCATCAATTACCACATATAATGTCTGTTTCTTTATATCATCCTCAAAATCTTCCTTTGCAGGATAAATCTCATCCCACTGTTCTATCCCCTGCGAGGACATAAGCTCCTTCGCGGAGTCTACCATCCTGCTGATCTCTTCTACATCTTCAAGCCTTCCTAATCTGTAATTCATTTTTTCCTCCAGTAATTATTTCTAGTATTACAATTCAGTCTATATACATTCTATTTCTTTTTTGGTTGACCTTAATGATCATCTTATATTAACCTTTACGTCAATTTTCTATTTTTCTTTTCTACCGGCGTACATAACATGCCTTGGTTTCTGGTGGCTTGCAACCGGTGAACTAATTTGTTCGCGCATAGACGTAACGGCAACCGGAATGTTACTCCCGCAGATGAACCAATATGGGATAATCCTCCCTCATAGACTGAACGCTCCTTAAAACAACAGTTCATCCGTGCAACCGGTATTCTAACTTGTTCGCACATAGACGTAACGGCAACCGAAAAGTCACTCCCGCCGATGAACCAGAATGTAATAATTCTTCCTCCCGACGTAACGCCAGCTCCCCACAGCCCTTCTACCTGTCACACCGGAAAAAGAATCCTAAACCCGGCTTCCTTCCCCTCTTCCACCTCAACACATAAGGCATTGCCCTGAATAATCGGATATTCTCTGTCCCAATAATTCATCTTGTAATCTGACAGCACATCACGAAGCGCAGTCAGGAATGCACCGTGGGATACTATCATCACTCTGGCATCCTTGGAAAATAAATACTTATGAAGTGCCTTTCCTGCCCTCTCGCATAAAACCTCATAGCTTTCAACACCGTACTGCGGATCTTCAAAGTCAACGCCGGAGTTCCAGTCTACACCCTCAAGCTTCCCAAAATCTCTCTCAATAAAAGCAGGGTCCGTTATAATGTCACCGGTAAATCCGATCTTGTCTGCGATGATGCGGGCACTCTCTCCTGCTCTGTCCAAAGGGCTTGAAATCATGGTATCTACCTTAAGTCCGATGCCAGCCATCTTATCCGCAAGGTTATTCATCTGTAAAATGCCGTCAGCATTCATGGGAATATTTGCATGTCCCTGGAGCCTGGTTTCAAGATTCCAGTCTGTCTGCCCATGTCTTACAAGGTAAAAAATCATCATCCAATCCTTCTTAAAATATCCTTCTTTGAATGGCCGTTACAATTTCTCACATCAAAAACAGCCATACATATATAAGTCCGAATAATTATCAATTCGTTACATCAAAAAGACTCATCTGCTCATATTTTTCCGGAAGCTCATGCATATAGTTAAAGCAGTCATCCGGTTTATAGAGCATATCATTTTCCCTGCAAACCTTCCTGAGAAGTGCCATCAGCTCCTTTGAATTCGGGCTTGGCAGCTCATAGGAATTACCGTAGCTCTCAATATATTTCTTTTTCAGTCCGGGAAAATGCCTATCCAAAGCTTCATAGTAATACTCTCTGTCGCCTTCCCTGAGTGTCAGTCCCATTCCGAAA
>JAEEGF012345404.1_pt1 | contig 12836 bp, 12 predicted proteins | sample 9134171 | NCBI WGS metagenome assembly JAEEGF01 (sample SAMN16246542, study PRJNA631951) | gut metagenome | biome: gut microbiome; feature: rumen; material: AP-attached | host: Bos | place: Iran: Karaj | collected 2018-10 | reverse complement strand
GATATGATTGACAAGATATTGAAGAAAGATGGTTCTGAGTCTTTAATCGCAGACAAATGAAGATAAATGACATAGTGGAGCATTTCTGGCCTGATATTCAATTCATCAGCTCTGCATCCGCCAGTCTGTTTACTGGTGGGTGGCTTCTCGGTATCGAAGAGATAAACAGACATCCTTTTGTTTTCTTCTGCAATCTCTTCAAACACTATACCTATTTTTCTCTTTTTGGCTAATTATATAGGTATTTATTTGGCCAAATAAAAATGTTTTTGTATCTTTGTGGCCAAATTAAAGCGTTTTTAAACATGATAATAGGTCGGAAAGTAGAAATTGAGGAACTAGAGGAACGCTATCAAAGCGGAAAACCAGAGTTCGTGGCCATCTATGGCCGCAGGAGAGTTGGAAAGACATTCCTTGTCAAGGAACTGTTCCAAGACAAGATGGCTTTCTATCACAGCGGACTTTCGCCATACGACAAGGAACGCAAGATTACGATGCGCGACCAGCTCGAAGCCTTCTATGCCAGTTTAATGAGATACGGAATGGAAGAAGGCCATTGTCCTAAATCGTGGATGGAAGCTTTCGGAATGATGGGCGCTTTGTTGGACGAGAAAAATGATGGTAGTCGTCAGCTAATCTTCATTGACGAACTGCCTTGGATGGATACACCTCGTTCAAAGTTCCTAATGGCCTTCGAAAACTTTTGGAACACGTGGGGAGCTTGGCGCAATCATGTGATGCTGGTGGTATGTGGCAGTGCGACATCGTGGATGCTCGACAATCTGGTAAACAGCAAGGGTGGTCTATACGACCGCCTGACCTGCCAACTCAAGTTGTCTCCTTTTACATTGGGCGAGTGTAAACGCTTTTTTGAGTCGAAAAGCATTGTCATGTCAGATTATGACTTGATTGAGAGTTATATGATTGTAGGAGGAATACCCTATTATCTGGACTATTTCAAACGAGGAAAGAGTCTCGCGCAAAATATCGATGCACTGTTCTTTTGTCGGAATGCGAGATTGGAATCCGAGTTCACTCGTCTCTTTGCTTCTTTATTCATCAATCCCGATGATTACATGAAGGTAGTTAAACTACTTGCAAAACGACATACGGGTTATACACGCGACGAAATCGTAGAGAAACTTGGTTTCACCTCTGGCGGGTCGTTCAGTAAGATGCTTGAAACCCTGATGGCCAGTGATTTCATTTCCAGTTATCATCCATTCGGAAAGAACCAAAAAGAGATAAGATACAAGTTGACAGATAGTTTCTGTCTGTTCTATCTGCGTTTTATCGATGGGAAGAAAGTTACAGACGAATCTTATTGGCAACATCAGCAGAACATGCCTCAACTCAATTCTTGGCGAGGATTAGCTTTCGAACGGGTATGTTTCAATCATATCACCATGATTAAGAAAGCATTGGGCGTTGAAGGTGTGTCGTCAACAGAATCACCATGGATTGTCAAAGGTGATGAAGATAATACTGGTGCTCAAATTGACATGCTGATTATCAGAGATGACCGTGTGGTTAATCTTTGTGAGATGAAATTCCTATCTACAAAGTATGAGCCGAAGAATGAAGACGAACTGACACTTAGGAGCAGAATAGCAGCATTACAAGAAAACCTATCATTCAAACAAACTATCCATTTGACGCTTGTAACAACGCTTGGACTGAAACACAACGCCCATAGCGGAATTTTCCAAAAAGTTGTAACAATGAGTGAACTGTTTGATTGATTATTGTCACACCACGGAGCATCGTCATTCCCGAATCGGTGACGAAAATTGGAGCTGACGTCTTCATAGGCTGCACTGGCCTGACAAGCACTCGGTGACGGAAATCGGAGATTGTGCCTTCGAGGGTTGCACAGTGATGTATTGTTGAGCACTTTCGGTTACTCCTCAACAGCAGCCAGTGCGGCGGCTAACGGATGTTGATAATCAGCTACTTAAAGGTTTAGTGTAAAGTACTGGCACCTTAAATCCGACACATTCTGCGCATTTTTACACGCTCGCAACGTTTTGGGGGAGCAGAATTTTCATTTATATGTTATTATTTCTATTTATGGGTTAAGCAATTGCGGTAAACAGAAATTTTTTCTATATATACATTTCTATCCGACTCTGCCTCAAGCATTACTTTGTACACAGAGAGAATGAGGTTCCTCCTACTATTGAAGAAATCAAGCAAAAGGGAAGTGTCTTTACACTTTTCAATAAGATTGTGATCTTCAAAAACCTTTAGCTTGTTGATATTAAGAATCCTGTCGTCAGCAATATCTTTTCTGAAAAAGAAGGGAGTTTCACCTACTTGTTCATAGCTCAAATAACCACTAAAATCTTGTAACAACCCTTCAATCTCGCGTGGTAAACCGTTTTCAGTAACAGGCTTATCGTGGTACAGCTGAACATTACAGGACATCAAAGCATTATATGCCTCATTGTCTATAGGTTTAACAGAAAACTGTTCACCAAGAATGTCATTGATTTTCTGTAGACGTTCTACGGGAATATTTTTCCTTATGTAAATGCCTTTGATGTCTGCTTCGGCATTCCCATTTTGCTTCTTCTCAGAGACAAGGGGAATACCACCACCTTTGCCTGAAAATACAGCACTGAAATCGCTGACAAGCTCTTCGTTGGACTTATGGCGTTTTTTCTTATAGCCCTCTATGGCGGCATTTACAGCCGGCCTGAGTGAAACATACACCTTACCTGAATATACATACAAATCGTCGAATGGCAAGTATTTGCAGAACTTTTTGTCTGGTGTGCGCCAAGCATTCGGAGAATAAACAAGATATGGTTTTGCACCATTTTGCGGACCAACTATTGCGCAATCGTTGACTTTCTTCAACAATACCAGTGGTTTGATATTACCTGCCAGAAACTTGACTGCCTCTTTCATTGCCTCAGTAGCATTGAACAATTCGCCCATTGATGTTACCGAATAGAGTGGTTCATCCAGTTTCGCTTCAATAGCCTTGTTGATAACTCTGCGATTGATGGCATCTTCCATAAAGGTTTTCACCAGTTCTCTCTCTCTTGAACTAATGGCCATGATGGAAAGCTCATTGCCAGGAGCCTGTGATTCTGCATCGGGCATAGCGGGTAGTTCAAGGCAACTGATATATTCCTTTAACATTGCCTTCTTGTCATCGTCCAAGCTTTCATCATTCATCAACGGCTCTATGATATAGCTCAGAATATCCTGATAGCAAATATGGATGTAGTGAGGACAAGTGGGTTTGTATTTGGTGTCCAAACCATAATAATTCTCCATGTCGCGAAGAGATTGGGGAGTCAAGTATATAAACAATTGGAAGGGGCGTTTGTATCCACCATTGTCACATTCCTCGAAATAGCGAAGCGTCTGAGAATCAAACTCGGAACTATTGACTTTATTCTCAATGAATATCTCTAGCGTGTTTCGTCCCGCTATCGGTGTTACCAATTTATACCTAATATAAATATCTATACGATCGTTTTTATCTGTACTAATCGTGTTATTGACATTGTACAATTTCTGATACTCCTTAACAGACAGTTCACAAACAGACGTGGCATTTTCAATCAAAAGAGAACGTGTCAGTATTTGTTTCTTGAGATGCTCATTGATCTCTGAAGTTTTATTTTCTTTAGCAGACCTGTAAAGAAGTAAATCCAAAAAGTGAAATAGAGTTGATTCACGAGATTGCCCCTTGAAGAAATCTCCAGATAGCAGTTCGGCAATGAAACGACTGTGAACACCCTCGTTTCTTGTCTTACCTATAACCTCAAAAATGTTTTTCTTGCCTATATAGTCAAGGAGTTCTGTATTTTTTGAAATGTTCCTATTAAACATTGTCAAAAGATCTTCTGCTGACAAGAAAATTTCCTTGCCTTCTTGTTGCATCGAGCTAATTAATTCAATTGTGTTCATAAGACTGTATAGATAACTGTTTTATACCATATTCAAATATAGGCATTTTGCTCGTAATGTTCAAAACTCAGCCAGTTAATTAACAAATATTAGATGCTATCGAATATTATAAATATCCTTCATTGGCTCGGAAGAGCAGACTTCCACGAACTGATTTCTGCCCACGATGCGATAAATAACGCCATCATCTGCACGGTAACAACTGTCACTAGATCTCACATAATGTTTCACAGAAGAAAGTTCAATGCGTTTAGGCATACCCATGTGCGATTCGCCTACACATCGCGAGGTTCTATAGATTGTTTTCAGTTTCGTGCCTTCAAGGCACAAATATAGTAACTTTTCTGCTAAAATTCGTTGCCCCCCCCGTTAAAAAATGTCAAAAGACTGTTTTTTCGGTAAGAAATGACTATATTTGCAATTGATTTACCGTATGAGCAACTAAAGACCAAGAATATGTATACAGTCGACTACCTTAAAACATTACACGCCGATTACGTGGAATGGAACACAGACCCGGGAAGCATGATCATGCCAAAAGACGTCTACAATCTAGATTATGCTTCCGATGATGAGATAGAAAGTCTCGCGGAATTAGAAGATGAGGATGACTTCGTAGATGCCATCCGAGAACTCATTCAGGACTTCCTTGCCCTCGGCACAGTGAAATCGTTTCAAGTCAAAGACCCCACCGGCAAGGTCGTCTGCGAGTATGACGATGGGTTTTGGGATTAAAAGATTCGTCTCGTAATCATAGAGCATAGAGTAACAACAATAGAACCTCGCGATGTATAGGGAATCGTTCATTATTATGGAAAAGGAAAAAGCCACTCTTTTATTCAAGAAATACATAAGAATCGAATTCGGTTCACGTGTTTTTTATCTTCCTCGCATACCTGCCAACATCTATGTTGAGAATAACACGCTCTCTATTGATATGGCAGATATGGATGAGTATGTCATAGTCGATGGTATCCGCTGTTATTACTGCGTTATATATTATGCCGATAAAGACACTGTTAATACTTGGCTGAAGGATTATACCATTGAGGGAATGGTGGGCACACAACAAACATATTTCCCATTCTCGCTTTCTGATAAGGAATTCCCATGTAGCAATAGAGATCCGAGGGTAGTTGTTCCCAAACGGGATTATTCAGAATTGACCTCTGTATTTCTGGAGGAGCATAAAGAGCTAAACGAAAGAGTTGTCAAGTTCCTTGAGCAGCATCCAGAGACTTTCGAGCAAGCATCCATTAAAGAATGGTTGTCTTTGAGTAAAAAGATTGCCAATGGGGATTTCGATCCGGATCGTTTGCCGGACTCCCTTTCTGGTCTTTTTGAGTAATTGAAAACCGAAAAGCTAAAAAATGCCCGCCGAACAATTAACAGTTCTGCGGGCTGTTTGATTAATCATCGAAGATACTTACTTCTTTTTCTCTGTTGGCAGTTGTCATTTACTTTTGCACTAAATGCACATGAGGACATGTTGGTTGTTCCATCATCGTAACGTGGAACACTGAACGGCAGATAGTGAAAGATGGCATCACCATTGTGGCTATTCCAGTCTGATAATGGCTGGTTCAGAATTTCTAAATCAACAAAGTAATCCCGCCGCACGGTGCTATCGATAACACTATGTGGCGGGAGTGTTATGGTCTTCCTTTCGGCGGGGATTATAAATACTCCGTTTCAATTATTTCGGTGTCAGACATCTCATAGTCATAAATGTCATCATGAGATTGCTCTGTGCAGTGCACCATCTTACCGTCGTAGATGATGTTGTCCACAATAAACACGTTCAGCTCTTCTATGCTGCTCTCGTTCCTGATGAGTTCAACCTTACTGATATCGAAATCGTCGTCATCAATCTCGAACTCCACATCCCACGAGAACCCCCCATACACCATCCTGAAGAAATAAGGAGGCTCCGTCTTTACGAGACAGTTCTCTTTGACGTAAGGCATTATCCTCACTTTCATTTCATCATCATACTCTTCGTCGTCGCAATCGAAACTGCCATAATAATCGTCATCTATGCTGACATCAATATCAGGCATCAACGGAAATTCAATCAAACCGCCCGAATCCTCCTTGTCGACAATCGAGCCGGCCATGTAGCCTATTCCAGAAAGTAAGATTTTCATAATACTAACATATTTGATGATGATTAAACATCAATGTCGGCAACAATGTTCGAGAACTTCTTCCATGCTGCTTTCTTTTTGTATGCAGTCGCCATACCTTTCACGTTAGGAATATGGAGCGTGGCCTGGCAATAGAACACTTCCTCACGTTTATAGTTGGCTGGTCTCTTCTCTTCCATCGCCTGGACTTCGCATGTTGCAGGATCTGCGATGTGACTATACACATGGGCTAACTCACCGCAGCTGTCAAACACATATTCTCCGATAGAGGTCACTGTCGAAGGAATGGTGATTTCTTTAAGCGGAGTTTGTGCAAAGGCCCAGCTTCCTATGGTCTGCAGTCCCTCAGGCAGTTCGATGCTTTCTAATTTTGTTGCCATGAAAGCACAATTGGGTATCTCTGTGATATCCTCGGGTAATGTGACTTTTGTTAGTTGCTCGCAGAAAGAGAAGTTGCCATTACCTAATAACTTGCATCCTTTGGGAATGACAATTTCGTGAAGGCCCGTTGCATGGAATGCATTCTTGCCGATGGCTTCCAATCCCTCTGGGAAATTGATCTTCTCCAGATTCTTGCAATTATCAAATGCCTTGTCGCCGATGGTTTTGAGACTGCTTGGCAGTACAACCGAACGCAGTCCTTCAAGATTGGCCAGGAATCCTTCATGAAGTATCGTGGTTCCTTCAGGGACGACCAAATCCGTGAGTTCCTTTCCACCAACAGATATGACGCGAGAGGTGATAGGCATTCGCTTTACCAAAGATTTACAAGGGGCGTTGGTGTACATATTCAACAGCGTATCTATGCTGTCGTACTCTATCTCGTTGACCTTCTGAATGAGACCATCGAAATTCTCAAAATCCCTACATCCGTTGAAGACCAGTTTCTTCAGTTTCGGAAGTGGATGGTCGCGTGGCTCCCATGACTCTGCAGGCATATAGAAAGAGTCCATGACGATGCACTTCATACTTTCAGGGAAAATAACTGTTTTCAATTCCTTGCAACGACAAAATGCACCAGGTTTCGTGTGGGTGACAGGATAGGTTTTCCCTTCAATCACCACTTCGCTGGCAATGTCTGCTACCTCTAATGTCTCTCGAGTGTCATTGGCACAGCCCACACTTACCGACTCTCCGTTATCGTTGATTCTATAGACCAGTCCGTCATCACTTTTAAAAGTTTTTTCTTCGATTTTCTCTTTCAACTCAATTTTCTTTGCCATAAGTCAGTAGACGATCTCCTGTACATCGTGAGGTTTTAAGTTATTGTTTCTATTGCAAAGCTGCGATTAAGCGAGCGCAAAAGAACTTGTTCATTTTGCCGAGCGTGAGCAGTTTCGTGCTTTTTAAAGCACAAATATAGTGATTTAATTGCAAAAATTCGCAACCCCACCCCTTAAATGATGTTAAATGGCTGTTTAACAGCAAAAAAGTTGCTCTGTTTTTTGAATTTTTTCGCAAATGTGTCTATATTATGCCCGTCAAACAAAAATTCAAAAGATATGGCTACAACAATTAAAACCAGTTCCAAGAACTACTTCAACAAAATCCAGAAGTACCTCAACAACAAAAGAATCTTCTTCACCCCATCACTTAACCTTGAGGTCTATGCCCTCACCATCTTTGACCTCTCAGAAATTGAAACCACCTCTCTCATTTCAAAAATGACCAAACACTTCCATCTCACCAAGCAGCAGGAGCCTCTGGCTCTCGCTGCGTAATATGCGCATTATGAGCATTATTGAACAATAATCTCAAATATTTCACGGAATTGTTTTATGGAATAATTCTTTTTTCGTAACTTTGACTTCGTCGAACTTTACTTTGCACTCGGAAATAAAAAAAGTAACTTTTCTTTTGCATTTCACTCGTTTTTTCGTAACTTTGCCACTCAAAGTGAAACTTAAAACAAATAAAGACCACATTATGTATACAATAGACTATCTCAAGACACTACACGCTGATTACGTGGAATGGAACACAGATCCGGGAAGCATGATCATGCCAGAAGACACCTACAATTTCGATTATGCCTCCGATGACGAGATAAAAAACCTCGCGGAAATAGAAGATGAGGATGATTTCGTAGATGCCATCCGAGAACTCATACAGGATTTCCTCGCCATGGGCACCGTGAAATCCTTCCAAGTCAAAGACCCCACTGGTAAACTTGTTTGCGAGTATGATGATGAGTTTTGGGGATAGATAAGAAAAGACTAACAAGAAACAAAATATGAACCTCGCGATGTATAGGGAATCGTAATCGGATTATGGCAAAATCGAATACATTTGAAGCTTTTACAAAGAAGTGGATTAGCTATGTAAAGGATACAAATTCTATAAAAGAGGATGATTGGAATCACTTCTTTGCTCAAAGTAATCCCGTTGCAGGGATAGATAGGGGAGCGCTATCTGACACATATACAGATCAAAGCAAAAAGAAATGGGAAGTAAATGAACGAAAAACTATTAAAGATAATTGGTCTAGTATATCTAAATTGTTTCTTGAGTTGTATGAATTAAAAAGTGATAATGATAAAAAAGAAAAACTCAGAGCAATAAGCGACTATATTATTAATTTAATAAGGGAAAATGGTGGCAAAAGGGATCCAAAAGTTGCAATAAACAGGATATTAGTCACATTATTTCCAGAGAAGCTTCTCACAATACCCAATTTTAATGACGTTTTAAAACTCGCAGAACTTCTTGAAATTCAAACAGATAAAAAGGATTGGATAGACCTGTGTTTTGAAATAAAACCAATTCTGGAGAGCAAATACCAGAATAAGAGCCATTGGGGAGCATATCTTCAATTAGTTCAAGAGTCTAATTTGACAAATAATTTTAATCTCATACTTACAGGTGCGCCAGGGACAGGAAAAACGTACTTAGCCCGCCAGATGGCTGCTAACATTATCGGTTGTAAGGAAACAGAACTGAAAGCTAAACCTAATTTTGAATTTGTTCAATTCCACCCTTCTTATGATTACTCAGACTTTGTTGAAGGATTGCGCCCGCAAATGAATGGATCATTTGTACGTCAAGATGGCGTGTTTAAATCATTTTGCGCAAGGGCTGCACAAGATGAATCTACAAATAAGAAGTATGTATTCGTAATAGACGAAATCAATCGTGGTGAGATTTCAAAGATTTTTGGCGAACTGTTCTTCTCTATTGATCCAGGGTACAGAGAAGATAAAGACAGAATCCTCGTAAGAACGCAATATCAGAATCTTATTGATAATGACAACTCTCTGACAGACAATGAGAAAGAAGCAAACTCCGATAAGGCGAAGATATATTATCCGTTTAAAAGAGGGTTCTATGTTCCTAGCAATGTTTATGTGATTGGCACCATGAACGACATTGATCGCAGTGTAGAAAGTATGGACTTTGCTTTCCGGCGTCGTTTCTCTTTTTACGAAATTAAAGCTACCGACACACAGTATTCGATATTGAAAGATTGCACATCGATGGATGAGGCGATAAGAAGAATGAATAATTTGAACAAAGCCATAGAGAAGATAGACGGATTAAGTTCTGCATTCCATATTGGAGCTGCATATTTTATAAAGATAAATCTATATGAGAACAAACGAGATAGTTGGGATCTGTTGTGGAATAATCATTTAAAAGGGTTGTTATATGAATACCTGAGAGGTATGCCACTTAAAGAGATAGAAAAGAACCTGAAGAATTTGAAAGCTGCCTATGATAAGAAAGGAGAAGAAACTAACGAATCCAATAATTCAGAAGAATGAGCACCATCCATCTTTGGGATAATTCGTGGCATGTGTCAGAGTCAACCGAAGGACAAAAAGATTCTTTCGGAAGGAAGGCTGTTGATCTTAGCGAGTGCTGTGCATCAAAAGGAATAAGTCCAAATAATCTCCGCCCACTTTCCCAAACCACTATTGGTAAACTAATGACAGATGAGAAGAATGAGGTAATGGTATGGCCGAACTCATTCAACGAAGGATATGAAGACCTGAAAGACCAATTTATCTTCAGCATCACAGAAGAGAATAATACGATAAACTCTATAACGACAGGAAATGTAGTTGGATTTATCGGTGTTGGCTCAGGACGGAGTAAAACAGACATCCGCATTCATTCACGTTTTGCATCTTCCAATGATAATGACTTCTTCCTTTACTACATGCTGGAGAAGGTTATGGCCATTAACACGTTCTCATTATCTTCGTCTGGCAAAGAGCCTGAAGTATTTGATTTCCTTTTGTTCTTCTTCCCCAGACTGTTGAAAGATGCATTGTCGCAGGGCATGTATAAAAAATATGTATATCATGAATACAACAATGCCAACATTCGTGGTGTGGTGGATGTGAACCGTCATATACGACTCAACATTCCTGCTAACGGAAAGATTGCCTATCGCACTCGTGAGTTCAGTTATGACAACTCGGTAACACAACTTATCCGACATACTATTGAGTTTATCCGTAGAAAACAATTTGGTAAAGCGGTGCTGCACAACGATCCTGATACTGAGGGTTGCGTGCAGCAAATTATACAAGCAACCCCCACCTTCCAGCCGCAACAGCGACAGGCAATTATCAATGAGAACCTGCGTCCAGTGGTTCATCCCTACTATACGAAGTATGCTGCGTTACAAAACCTCTGTCTACGTATCTTGCGATATGAGAAGTTAAGCTATGGCAACGATAATAATAACAAGATTCATGGTCTGTTAATCGATGCAGCATGGCTATGGGAGGAATACATCGGCCAAGTATTATCGGATGATACAGATATCAAGCATTATACCCGCAAGAATAGTCACTATCATCTGTTTATAGATAAGGATGGAGCGTTTCAGAAGATTATTCCTGACTATTATGATGGAGATAGGATTGTGGCTGATGCAAAGTATATTCCATTAAATCGCTCACGCGATCTTGATGCTGACCGTGCTGCCCCCATCTATTACAAGACCATCATGTATATGTATCGTTTCAATACGGAAAAGGGATTTTTGTTCCATCCTGTCGCTCAAGAAGAGGCGAAAGATAAAGAAGTAGTGGTAAGCGATTATACTGTTGAAGATAGGGACACGTGCCATTTCTATGAGTTAGGGCTTGTCGTGGCAGATACTGCGATGAATGAAAAAGAGAATAATTTTTACGGCATTTTCCGCGCTCGGATGAATAATAACGAAAGACAGTTTGTGAGGAAGGTTAAAGAAATAATTAAGCTAAATATTTGAATTTTTCTCCGAATGTTACTATATTAACCTCATCCAAATTAAAAAAATTATGGCATTGAAAGTAAACAGTAAAACAATGGTCCATCCAGATTATGATTTTGAAAAAGCAATAGAGAATCTGGAACGTGTATTCCTTAGTGGTATGGTTAATGTTTTCAGAGATGAAGCATGGCCTGAGGGAGTAGAGATCAGGTGGCGTTCGATTAATATGGACTCGATGATGCTCTTTGATTTCAATTTTAAGAATGAAAGATTAATGTTGGATGATGAGTTGTTCTTAAAGGGTTTTGGCTTTGATTATTCTGAACCATCACGGACGTACAGAAAGATATTTGTTGTACCAAAAGGAAAAGATATCGGTGATGGAACTTTTTCTAGCCTAATCCCCAAAATGCAGAAATTCTTCATAGATTATATTTGTCGTAATGATATAGAACCTGTCATCAAGACAATCATTGAAAGATTATAACGCTTATATACGTATCAAGAAACAACCATGTAAAAAAGTTGCCATGATTTTTGAATTTTTCTCCGAATGTTACTATATTATCTTGCAAACCAATAAAAAATAAAAGAATATGAAACGAATATTTATTGACATGGACAATGTGCTGGTGGACTTTCAGACGGGACTCGACCAGGTGAGTGAGGAAGTAAAGGCTGAATATGCTGGGCGTCTGGACGAGATTCCTGGCTTGTTCGCCAAAATGAAGCCGATGCCAGGTGCCATCGAGGCTGTGCATGAACTGCAGAAACGTTACGACCTGTTCATCCTCTCTACGGCTCCTTGGAAGAATCCGTCGGCTTGGTCGGACAAGGTCGCGTGGGTAACGAATTACCTTGATGACGTGTTCCACAAGAAGATGATCATCACCCACCGTAAGGACCTCTGTCAAGGTGACTATCTGATAGATGACCGAGGGAAGAACGGCACGAGCGAATTCAGTGGCGAATGGATTCATTTCGGCTCGGAGCGATTCCCCAATTGGGAGAGTGTGCTCGATTATCTATTGCCACCAGACAAGAAACAAGGTTTGGATGAAATTCTTGAGGAAATCGGCCGTTCGTCGTTATTGAGTATCGACGAAGAGATTGCTCTTTGCAAAGTTGTGCAAAAGAAAGGTACAGACTGCGACGAGATGAAGCAACTGGAAAAAGCTAACATGCGTTTTATTGTCAGCATTGCGGCACAATATCAAAAGCAAGGACTGACACTTGAGGAACTGATTGAAGCAGGAACGGAAGGTCTGAGAAAGGGCGCTATAAAGTATGATTCCTCTCGTGGATTCAAGTTCATCGCCTACGCCGTCTGGTGGATTCGCCAATCTATTTTACAGGCAATTGAAGAAAAGAATAATGAATAGTTAATAAAAATCAGTTATGCATATCAATGAAGTAGAAAGAATCCTTAAGGATTCTATTGTAGGAAAAGAAAAACAATATGAGGTTAAGAGATATTGTGACCACGTCTGTTGCGAGTCTGATTTCGTGTTGCTTTCTGATGGTATGGAATTTGCCTATATCAAATTTGACGATAA
>JAEEGF010857307.1_pt1 | contig 12836 bp, 10 predicted proteins | sample 9134171 | NCBI WGS metagenome assembly JAEEGF01 (sample SAMN16246542, study PRJNA631951) | gut metagenome | biome: gut microbiome; feature: rumen; material: AP-attached | host: Bos | place: Iran: Karaj | collected 2018-10 | reverse complement strand
CTTCAAAGTACAGAGGATCCGATGCAGCTAAGCAGGCTATTTGTAACGTATACGGCGTAGAGTACGGCGCAGGCAAGGCTTACGCAGATCTGGACGCTGCTTATGATTCGATCAACGGCTACAACCTTACAGAGGCTAAGAACCTGATGGCTCAGGCTTACAAGGAGCTGACAGATGCAGGCGTTTACGCAGGCGGCGACATCAAGATCCGTCTTGCTTGGAAGAAGGGCGCACTCGAGTCTGATGACGAGAGCCAGGTAACTCTTCTTCAGGACTACTTAAATGCAGCTGTTGAGGGTTCGGGCTTCGGCAAGGTTACCCTTGAGGCTGTCGGCAACATCACAAACCGTTACGCTGATGTTCCCGCAGGTGAGTTCGCTATCGGTTACGGCGCATGGGGCGGTGCTGCTCTGTATCCTTTCACCATGTTCCGCGTATACATGGATCCCGATTACACCGACCTTCATGAGGGCGGATGCTGGAATCCCGCTAGTGAGACCCTTACCCTTAACGTTGACGGTGAGGATGTAACCATGACCTGGAAGGAATGGTCAGGCTGCATGGAGGGTGTTGGAAAGTTTGCTGACGCTCCTCAGACCACCAAACTTCAGATCCTTGCTGACATCGAGGAAAACTTCATCAAGAAGTTCTACTGCATCCCTCTTGCAAGCTCGGCTATCTGCGAGATGATCTCGTACAAGACAAACAACTACACCGATGAGTACAACCTGTTCTACACATTCGGCGGACTTCGTCTTATGACTTACAACTATGACGATACCGAGTGGGCAGAGTTCGTTGCTTCTCAGGGCGGCGTACTCAGCTACGAATAATTAATGAGTAATTTCCATTTGCATTAGACGATGCGCATGGAGGGGCATATGTTATGCCCCTCCACTTGCGCTGTCTAATGGGTGGATTTTCAACTGCTTTTTTGCGGATGCCGGAGGGAGAGTTTCCGCGGCACCCGCAAAAGCGCAGCTATGTTGCTTTTAAACTAGGACGGAGGTTTTTTCCTATGCGAATGTTTAAATACGTTATAAAACGTATTGCACTGATGTTTTTTACTTTATTCGTCATTACGACGATCTGTTTTGTCCTGATCAGGATGCTGCCCAGGGAGCTCCCTCTCGAGAAGAATTTGAGAGCGGTCGTTCTTGCGCGCTTTGAAGCGCTGGGATATGGCAAACCGCTGATTATACAGTACGGTATCTACTGGAAGAATATCCTTACCCAGTGGGATTTCGGTACCAGCTGGTATATTAAATACAATATGCCGGTTTGGGATCTTATGACCAGCCGACTGCTTCCCACGGTACTGATCAATGTTTACTCACTTCTTTTTTCAGTACCTGTAGGTATTGCGCTGGGCGTATATGCAGCGATCAAGAAGAATAAGTGGCAGGATACGGTTATAAGTACTCTGGTCATACTGTTTATCTCGGTACCGAGTTATGTATATGCGTTCCTCGTACAGTACATACTCTACTTTAAGCTGGGCTGGCTGCCCCTGCAGCTGTATGCGTTGGCTGATACCGGTAATACTTACTTCTCATGGAAGATGTTCCATTCGATGATCGCGCCTATTCTGGCTATGAGCTTCGGTGAGATCGCGTCACTTTGTCGTTCGACCAGAGCGGAGCTGACTGAGTCACTGACCTCCGACTACATGCTGCTCGCACGTACCAAGGGACTGACCAGGGCACAGGCCACCTCGCGTCATGCGCTGAAGAATGCGATGGTTCCCATCTTGCCCGGTATCATCGGAAGTTTCCTGGCTATCATGGGCGGATCGATGATTATTGAGCAGATATTCTCCGTTCCCGGTGTAGGACAGCTCTATATGCGCGCGCTCAATACACTTGATTACGATGTGCTGATGCTTGACAGCGTATTCTATACATTCCTTGGATTGGGATCCGGAATCTTAGTTGACCTGAGTTTTGGATTTATTGATCCCAGGATCAGAATGGGGGAGAGATAAGATGAGTAACGAACAGAATAAATTGATCAATATCGATCCCGAGAAGTTCCGCTTTGTCAACGAAAACGAGAAGCTGCACGATAAGATGTTTGAGGATAAGCCTATCGGCTTCTTAAAGGATGCATGGATCCGCTTCAGAAAGAGCCGTGCATCGGTTGTTGCGGCAATTATAATCATTATCATTTTCCTGTTTTCATTTATCGCACCTCTGTGTGTGAGGGGCTATGACCAGAAGTTCATGGTCGTAAACTATGCGAAGAACGCACCCAGGATCACACTGCTGCGCGATCTCGGATTTAAGACAGGTTACACCAGCCGCTCATTCTCTTCGCGAAGTCTGATGAAAGCTCTGGCGGTAGGAGTAGGAGCTGAGGACTACAGAAACGAAGAGGTAAGCTTCGCTCAGGCTATGGACAGCGAGTACATGCCCATCCTGGAGGTTACCAGCGCGGTCAAAACTATCGGAGCCGATAAGCAGGAAACTACCACATATACCGCGGATATAGAGACATATCTGGAGGTAGGTTTCCAGTATAGGAGCATAGAGCAGAAGGAACTCCAAAATATCCTTGACTGGGAAAAGGAGACCGGAAAGCATATCCTTTATCCTCTGGTGCAGAATAACGAATACTGCATGGATACCACAGATGCGAACTGCTGGTATAAGACAGACGCAAAGGGTACTCCTCTGAAGATGAACGAAAAGGGTACTAAGTATGTTAAGGTTAAAGAGTTCAGCAAGGACATGGTGCTTGAGGATAACTACAAGCGTGACGCTGACGGAAACCCGATCTACTACGAGTATACCGGCGGCGGAGACGTAGATACCGCACAGTACAAGATCCGTGTTCTCTACATCAACTATTACGAGTACCTCTTCGGCCATGAGCCCAATTATATCATGGGAACAGATGCACAGGGACGTGACCTGATGCTCCGCCTGGCGGGTGGTATTCGCCTGAGTTTCTTTATTGCGATTTTTGTATCCGTAGTAAACTTCGTACTCGGTGCTTTGTACGGAGCAGTAGAAGGATATTACGGAGGGTGGATAGACCTTATACTTGAGCGCATCGCGGAAATTCTTTGGGATGTGCCGTTTATCGTTGTAGCAACCCTTTTCCAGATACACTTGGCACAAAAGGTAGGACCTATCGTATCCCTGTTGTTCGCATATATATCGACAGGATGGATCGGAACCGCATCACTGGTACGTCATCAGTTCTATAGATTTAAGAATCAGGAATATGTAATGGCGGCCAGAACACTTGGCGCGAAGGACAGACGAATCATCTGGAAGCACATATTCCCGAACTCGCTCGGTACGATCGTCACAGCAAGCGCGATGGTCATCCCTGCAACCATGAAGTCTGAGAGTATGCTGAGCTACCTCGGTATCGTAAAGCTTGGATCTGCTAACCAGACCAGCCTCGGTACGCTGCTCTCGGATGCATCGGCTATCTGGATGAATTATCCTCACCTGATGTTCTTCCCTGCAGCTACACTTTCACTTTTGATGATATGCTTCAACCTGTTCGGCAACGGACTGAGAGACGCGTTTAACCCTGCACTGCGCGGTGCAGATGAATAATGTCTGGAGATTAAGAAATGGATAAAATATTAGAAGTTAAAAACTTAAAAGTTTCTTTCCGGACCAATTCGGGAATTGTACGCGCGGTGCGTGACATTTCCTTTGATCTGGAGAGAGGAAAGACACTCGCGATCGTAGGCGAGTCAGGTTCCGGTAAGTCTGTAACCAGTAAGGCTATACTCGGTATCCTGGCCGGCAACTCGATCGTTGAGGGCGGCGAGATCTTTTATGACGGCATGGATCTGTTAAAGATCTCAGAAGAAGATATGCATAAGGTCAGAGGAGACAAGATTTCCATGATCTTCCAGGATCCTCTGTCATCATTGAACCCCATCGTTCGTATCGGACGACAGATCACAGAGGCTACTCTGCTTAAAAACAAGGCTAACCGTAAGGCGGCGCGTAAGCAGTTCAACGAAACTCTCGCATTGCTCCGCGAGGCTATGATTGAATCACGCGCCACCGATGCCGAAAAAGCAAAGGAGATGTGCTCTACATTCGATCAGTTCTGCATCAATGCGAACAAGCTCGAGCATGAGTACAATCTCGATTTCGAGAACTGCGGAGATACGCTCGCCGAGCTTAAGGATCTGCTGTTTATGGCTGAAAAGAACCAGAAGCAGAACGTTAAGCATCTGGTAAAGGATATCCTCAAAAAGACCGGGAAGCTAAAGAGTGAGTTCTTCGTACGCGAGTACAAGGAGCGCCTTACTGAGGCAGATAAAAAGGTCAGTGATATGCTGGCGCTCTATAAGCCTGCAGCGGATGATTATAATCTCGACCCTTCGCTTGAGGGAGCGTTAAAGGATCTCGAACAGATCCTTTCGGAGATGTCGGAGCAGACCAGGCCCAATTTCTTCCGTATCGGATACTATGCGTTAAAGAATCCTTCGGAGAATATCTACGATATGCCTGTAGAGAAGCTTAATGAAAAGTCACTCAAATTCCTGAACGATAATTTCATGCTCGAGTTCCTGGACTACAGTGAGAAGGCTCTTAAGTATAACGCCGATAAGTATCTCGCAAAGAAAAAGCAGGCAGTCGGCATTCTGCGCAGCGAGCTGTCATACTTTAACGGAAGTATTGAACAGAAAGAGAGTGAAAGACGCGCCAAGGTTATGATCAAGGCAGTCGGTGACGCTATCGATCCTCTGGAGATCCGCAAGGACAACAGGGCATATACTTTCCACACCAGTATCGGAGACGCTATAGAGAAGTTTTTCCGCTTTGAGAAGGAAAACCCCAAGGAGCAGAAGCGCTTTGACAAGCAGAACGCAAAGCGTGAGAAACTGATTGCCAGAGGCAAGAAAATTGACTGGAAGGTAGTTCCCGCGAATATCGTTGATCTGGACCTCCTTAAGCAGAATATCTGCAGTGTTATCAGCGGTCTGGCAGATGATTTCGACGGCGCCGAAGAAAACATAAGGAATACGGACTTCAAGGAGAGAAGGATAGAGCTCGTTGATTTCTTCAAGGACCGCGCATCTAAGGTAGTATACAAGATCACGCGTGCCATGGCGAAGGAGAACGCTATCAAGCTCATGGACGAGGTTGGTATCTCCGAGCCCCGTATGAGATACAATCAGTATCCGTTCGAGTTCTCCGGCGGTATGAGACAGCGTATCGTTATCGCGATCGCGCTTACCGCGGATCCCGAGATCCTGATCTGCGACGAGCCCACTACGGCGCTCGATGTTACGATCCAGGCTCAGATCCTCGAGCTGATCAACGAACTGAAGGCAAAGAGAAATCTGTCGATCATATTCATTACGCACGATCTTGGCGTTGTTGCGAACATGGCGGATGATATCGCGGTTATGTACGCAGGAAAGATCGTAGAGCAGGGTACCGCGAGCGATATCTTCTATGATCCGAGACACCCTTACACATGGGCGCTGCTTTCGTCCATGCCCGATCTGGATACAAAGGAGAAACTCGAGTCCATACCCGGTACTCCTCCCAACATGATCTATCCTCCTGTAGGAGATGCATTTGCAGAGCGCAATAAATACGCTATGCAGATCGACTTTGAGCAGCAGCCTCCGATGTTCGAGATTTCCGAGACACATAAGGCTGCCACATGGCTCCTCCATCCGAATGCACCGAAGCTGGAGACTCCGGCCGTCATTCGCGAGCGTATCGCCCGCATGAAGGCAAAGAATAACAACGGAGGTGAAGCAAATGTCTGAGATCAAAAAAGGCGAAGAGCTGCTTCGCGTTGAAAATCTTTGCCAGTATTTCGGCAGGGTAAAGGCTGTTGATGATGTAAGTTTCTCGGTATACAAGGGCGAGGTTTTCGGACTTGTAGGAGAGTCGGGCTGCGGAAAAACAACCACAGGTCGTTCGATCATCAAGATATATGATATTACTTCCGGAAATGTATATCTGGAAGGTAAGCGTGTAGCTGCAGGCACCATGTCGTACAGACAGGCGATCCGCGAAGCCCGCAAAAAGATGAGCACCGCATCCGCTCAGGAAAAAGAGCAGCTTAAACAGGAAATAGCTAAGAATAAAGAGGAAATCAAGAAGGCTATTGCCGTTCAGAAAAAGGAAAAGGTAGTCGACAAGATCCAGATGATCTTCCAGGATCCCATCGCATCGCTCGATCCCCGTATGACAGTACAGGAAATCATCGGTGAGGGTCTGATCATCCGCGGTGAGAAGAATAAGCATGTCATCCAGGAGAGGGTCTATGAGGCCCTCGAAAAGGTAGGTCTGGTGCGTGAGCATGCGGGACGTTATCCCCACGAGTTTTCCGGCGGACAGAGACAGCGTATAGGTATCGCAAGATCCGTAGTTATGCATCCCGAGATGATCATTGCCGACGAGCCCGTATCGGCACTGGATGTTTCGATCCAGGCGCAGGTAATCAACCTCTTAAATGACCTCAGGAATGAGTACGGCATCACTATCATGTTCATCGCGCATGACCTGTCCGTAGTTAAGTATTTCTCGGACCGCATCGGCGTTATGTACTATGGCAAGATGGTAGAGCTGGCCACATCGGATGAGCTGTTTGCGCATCCCCTGCATCCTTATACCAGATCACTGCTTTCGGCTATCCCGCTTCCCGATCCCGATTCGGAGAAGAAGAGAAAGCGTATCGTATACAATAAACTGAAGGATCACGATTACAGCAAACAGGGTCCCACCATGCGCGAGATCGTGCCCGGACACTTTGTATACTGCAACGACGAAGAAGCCGAGAGATACAAGAAAGAGTGCCAGGCATAATACTTTATGAGTAAGGACCAAAAAACAAGAGTTATTAAATACGTCACCTCCTTCCTGCTGGGAGGAGGTCTCGCTTATCTTTATCTCGCTTTGAGAGATTTTCCGTCAGAAGATGCGGTTGAAAACTACAGGATGCTCGCTGACGCGACCACGGTTCCCGGTATACTGTTTATAATGAGCGGAGCCCTGGTATGGGCGTCTTCCCTCGGAGCGCTCGATGGGGTATCCTTTGCGCTCGGAAAAGTATTCAGATCGCTGATCCCGGGCGCGCGTCTCCGTGAGGACGAAAAATATGCCGATTTTGTCGAAAGAAGGCGGGAGAAGGCAAAGAAGTCTTCGGGCTACGGATTCCTGTTCATCACGGGAGCTGTTTTCATGGTAGTATCACTGTTTTTCGTTCTGATGTTTTACCGCTAGGATCAATATGGTTATTTTTGCGCGCCGGACATGGTCCCGACGCGCTTTTTGACATTTCAGGGGCGAAAATGTATAATTCGGGGATTCTCTGTTGAATTGAGCGTATAAGATGATATGCTACAAACTAAGAGAAGCATTTATGTTCGTTTGGCTTGGGCAGGAAGGTTTTGCGGGTTAATGAAACGTTATTATTTGATCGGGGTACTGATATTCTTTTCTATAATTCTGTCCGGCTGCGGGAATAGAGTTCCCGCGGAGCGGATACTTCTGCAGATCGATGTTTCCGAAGACATTGAAAACAGGAACGAAATAATAGCAGATATCTATGAAGATCTGAAACCGCTGCATTTATTGGAGATCCCGCTTAAAAAATACAAACTTGAAGTAAATAATAACCTTTCGGAGAGAGAACGGAACAGAGCGACTGAAGAGTATCTGGCCTGTACCGAAGAAGATATTTACAGCGGAAACTATCTTGAAGAACTGATCCGGTATTATATTGATCTTCCGACCCGGGAAGTATGGAAAAAATATGCCTGTTTTACGTGGCTGACCCGCGAAGTTCCCGATGCGGATGATGTAAGATCATTTCTTCGGGACGAGAGGCATAAAAGTGTCCTTAGCATGTTTTCGGCGTATTTTTTTACAGTCAGCAGAACGGAAGAAGAAGTCCGGCTTAGTAAGAGCATAGCTGAATTATTTGGGAAATACATTATTGATAACTACGGGCTGGAAGTACTGCTAAACTGTTCCTCCGACGAGTATATAAATGAATGGCTTTCATCGTTGGGAATAACGTATAAAGTTGCTGAAGGATCTTTTACGGAAATGATGGAGCATTATATTCCCCGCGAAGAAGCAAAAATTCATATCTATGGGGAAATGCACGGGCTGGAGGAGTACTATGATGTGGAGATTGAGATCTGGAGTTGGTTTTATGCTAAAGGATGTCGTGATCTGTTCATAGAATACCCCTACTATACAGCGGAATTCCTAAACCTTTGGATGAAGGCGGAGGATGATGAGATCCTATATCAAATCTGTCGTGACGCGGCGGGTACAGTCGCAGGAGAATCGGAAGCGAATCTGGTTTTCATGAAAACACTGAAGAGGGACTTTCCGGAAACTGTTTTTCACGGTACCGATGTAGGGCATCAGTATAATTCAACGGGGAAACGTTATTTGGAGTACCTTAAGAATGAAGGGCTAAAGGATACGGAAAAGTATGTACTTGCTTCTGAATGCAGAAAGCAGGGTATTCAATTTTATGATCAATATTCATCTTACTACCGGGAGACGAAAATGGCGGAGAACTTTATTGCCGAATTCGAGCGAATCGGGGAAAAAGAAATTGTAGGCTTTTATGGCGGGGCGCATGCGGATTACATATCCAACGACAGAAGCATGGCAGGTATGATCAAAGATAAGTACGGTGATCTTCTGGAGTCGATGTGTATCTATGATTTTATGGACCTTCATAATAAACCTTGATGTATGAGTGAGATCTTTTGCTTGCGCAGTTTTAATACAGACGGGAGATAAGAGCATGCAAGAATGTGGATGGCGGAATAAGAAACGACAGTTTATTCGGCTGATGGAAATTGTAATCCTGATGTCGCTGCTTATTGCATGCAGCAGGAGCGAAGATACTGCCATGTCTTCTGCAGACCCTTCTTCGGAAGTGACGCAGTCGGCAGCTCCGACAGCCGCACCTACGATCACGCCTACTCCTGTGCCGAAAATGCTTTATAAAGGCGATGGCTCTAAGTATGAGTACACTATGACCGATGAGCGTGACCGGGCGTGGGAGGAGGATATAGTATACTTCGCGGACAGATACCTTGACCCGCTCGGCGGACATCCCAAACTTATTGACCGCGGATGTGAGATTGGCTATATGATAGATATCCGAAACGGTTTTGAAGAGTTGGATGTAAAATATGAATCACTGCTCAATGTGGAAATGCGTGAGGCGTTTATCGCCAAGATAAACAGTTTGTTATTATCTATCAGTGAAAAGAGTGATTTCGAACTTCATTGCGGATGCGCGGAGGCTGCGGCGATCCTTGAGGATGCCCATTCATGTGTTTGGGCGTTTCCCGACCCGGAAGAAGCTCTGTTTTTTCCCTTGGAATTGATGCCAATCTATACCGACGGTGAGCCAAATGCATATATTGTGGCAGCGCCGGAAGGTATGGAGAACCTCCTTCTTTGTCGTATTGATGCGATCAATGATATTCCGCTTTCTGCGATAATAGAAAAATATGGGCGTCTGATATCACACGAAAGTATGACTTGGGTGCAGGAGATGTTCTTTTATTACTGGGACTTCCGGCTAACGCTTAACTATGATCTGTTATTTTATCTGGGCGTAGTCGATGAATCAAAAACTGCACTTTTTTCGCTGACTGATGAAGACGGTACCGCTTGGGAACTTGAATTGTCATGTGTACATGATGATGAAACACTGAAAATGGTTGATTATCAAGTGCTGACTGAACAGGATGAAGCCATTAGCAGAAAACTGAGATCGTCAAATCCGGATAAGACAACCTGGTACAGCTTTTTGGAAGATGGTACAGTGCTCTATATCAGGGCATGGAGATGTACAACTGATATGGACAAACCTATTAATGAAGCAGTCTGGGCAGCGGAAAAAACCGGGAGTGTCAAAAAAGTCATATTGGATTTTAGAAATAACGGCGGTGGTTATGATACAGCAGCAGGCGAAATAATAAAGCGGATACATTCGCTGGATGCAGAAGAAGGGAAGTATGTATTGATAAATGGAGGTTCTTTTTCCGGAGCAGTATCAATATCAACTTTCATTCGGCGCTTTGGCGGAGATGTTTTATTGGTGGGATCGCCTGCCGGTCAGCCGCCTAATGGTTTTTTTCCAAGGGGAGTCTTTGTTACACCGAATGGGAAACTGGAAGTTTGGCTTGCGGCTAATTACTGTTATTATTGTTGGCCCGACAACGATGATCCTGCGCTGATGCCGGACATCACGGTTTTCCAGACTCTTGAGGACTACAAGAACGGGATTGATACCGTTATGAAATACCTGCTGAGGGATTCGGAAGAATAAGATATAACAGTATAATAAACTATATAACCTATGGGAGGCAGAATGATGATAATCGGAAATAATTGGAACCAGCTCAACAGAGAACTCGAGAGGCAAGAAATCAAGGACAATTTGCAAATGGGTGTAGGTGCTGAATTCATGGAGAGCAGGTTTTCGACAAAGCTTTCTCTTTGCATATTCTTTGTGGTTGAAGCGCTGGTATTTATGCTCTTATACGATCATTTTTCCAAGTGGTATTATCCTGCGCTTATCGCCTTGATCCCCGCGATACTTATCCCGGTTCTGATCGAAGTGATAAGGAGAAAGAGGCGCGGATATTAAGGGATATGCCTGACATTACGGTTTATCAGACACTTGAAGACTATAAGAACGGTGTAGATACCGTCTTGAAGTACATATTGAGGGAATCGGACGATTAATCTGCCGGCTTTCTTTCAAACCGAAACGAATGTGATATAATATACTATGATCAAAGCTTAAAGGAGGAAGCAAGATGGTTTGGAATCGTGTCCGAGTGGAAGACGACTATACGAGGAAGTCACGTGAGGCGCATGAGTTGATCGATCGTGCAGAGAAAGGTGACTTGGGTTATCGTGATCGTCAGGCTTCAATAATGCTCTATATTGCATTTATCGGCGCCGGCTTTGCCGTTTTTCTGCTGATACGTGATATGTTTGATAAGTGGTACGTGCCGGTACTTATCACTATGATCCCTGCGATCGTTATACCGATAGTTATACATCTGATCATAAAGAGGCGGAACGGGTATTGACCGTTCCGCCTTCTTGACATTTCCGTCATTCCGATATTATCAATGTCTTATTTATTGTAATACATAATATTACGCTTTTCTTGCCGCCAGCTCCGCTTTCAGACGTACGATTTCCTGTTCGGCATCTTCAAGCGCCGCAGTTTTTTCTGATAAGGCCCGATTGCTCGCTTCAAGAGCCTGCTTCGTATCACTGACATCCTTAAGCAGCGCGTTCCAATAGCGCTCGCTGTCTTCGCGCCGTTGCATCTGGTCACGGATGCGTTCGTCCTCGGTCAGCTGCCATGCGGTGGACAGTGCCTTATCAATTGATTTATCTTCCTGTGCTAACATTTTGAGCTCCTCCCATGTAGTTGCCCGGAACAGACGGGCCCATTTTGCAAGACCCTGCTCGACGTCAATCGCTTTCGCCATATCGACGCTTGTCATGTCCACGATCGAAATCTTGAATTTGTCACTGAATATGTGCTCGTGGCAGTCTTCTTCACGCATGTAAAAGTTGAAATAAAAGCCCTGATAGTCAGCAAAGGGTCTGAAGTTGCAGAACTCAATCTGCCACACTCCGGGATGTTCGTGATACAGATCCCCATGATCCAATGAATCATAGCATCGACAGGCATAAAACAGGCTTCGTTCCATCCAACCCTTGTGACTGTAGCTCTGCATCTCTATATCGAGATGCTTTCCGCTCTTAAGCACCACGTGGATATCCAACCGTATCTCTTTACTGAGAATGGTTTCTCCCAGTACGATAGGATTTGTAACGATCACATCCTCGATCTCTCCGGGATCAGTCCTCATCAAAGCCGCGATCAATGCCCTGAGGCTCTCTTCATCGCACTGAAGGAAAGCGCGAAAAAGATAATCATTGCACATCTTGAACCCCAATGCACCCGTCTTAACCTTCCAGCCGTCGTTATAAGGCATGGAGTTACGGTATCCCTTGATCGTTTTTAATTCATAGTTGTCCTGCATTCGATATGTGTACCTCCTTTGTGTTTAATACGCAGGAGCGTGACATATCGAGATCCGGCTCCCGCGGCATTGTGGAAATAGTAAGCAGCGGAATCAGATCATAGACAATCGCTGTGCTGAGACAGAACTGATAGCATCAGCAAAATAGAATTTTAAGATAATTGATTGGATATACTGCTTATTGTGTGAATTATTATAGCAACAAGCAGGCATATTAGCAAGAGGGAACAGCTGTATATCGTTTATATCGCTTAAGATGTATCATATCTTCTTCGTCTCCCTGTTAAACAGTAGGAACAGCGCAGTCACTGCGAATCCCGCGGTGCAGAACGAGAGCAGCACGGTGCTGCCGAAATACTGGAGTATCACGCCGGCCAGGGCTGTGGCGATGGGGATTAGGCCCTGCGAGAACACCGCGGTGATGCTGGTGACCTTGCTCAGTTTGTCGCGGTCCACGACGCGCATGAATGTCGTGGTGATCGGGATATTGATGTTGGGCAGCAGGAAACCCCAGATCAGGCCTCCGGTGCAGAGTGCAACGAGGAATGCGCTGATCGATATCACGCCGGTCTCGAAGAGACGGTAGCTGCCGGTGAGCAGTACCATGAGGCCGACATTGGCGCAGAGGAGCTTTGCCACTTTGCCGCCGATCCTGTCGTCCTGCTTTTTGGCGCTGAGTATTGCGGACGCGAGGAGCGAGCTGATGCCCATGACTACGCTGAGCACGGACGACCAGAGCTCGGGAGTCAGGAAACCGTCAAATATGTAGGATTTCGCGGCA
>JAEEGF012120330.1_pt1 | contig 12838 bp, 11 predicted proteins | sample 9134171 | NCBI WGS metagenome assembly JAEEGF01 (sample SAMN16246542, study PRJNA631951) | gut metagenome | biome: gut microbiome; feature: rumen; material: AP-attached | host: Bos | place: Iran: Karaj | collected 2018-10 | reverse complement strand
TGATACTAATCGGAGGACACTGGCTATATGAGATAATAGTTGAAGGTTTACTATCAAATATCGGTATACAAAAGCTTACATTATATGGTAATTCTATTGAGCTATTTGCGGATAAGGAGGATTCCTTATTCGACAAATATATGGGGGAGATTATCTATGCTTTAAAGAATTCAGGCTATGATGTAGTGGTTTTTGAAGATATAGATCGTTACGATGATATTAATATTTTTACCAGGTTGAGAGAAATCAATTATTTATTAAATACACCAGATAATGTGGAATGCGAAAAGGATACTCCAATTAGGTTCTTATATTTGATTAAAGATGATATTTTTACAAAAACAGATAGAACGAAATTTTTTGATTATATTATTCCAATCGTGCCTATTATGGCTAATGTAAATTCATTCTATATATTTAAAAGGAACCTCAAAGACTCAAAGTACCATGAGAAACTAGATGAAGATGTTATTCGTGGAATATCGGTATTTGTAAGTGAAAAAAGATTACTTGATAATATTTGCAATGAATTTGAGATATATGCCAAATCATTAGATGGATTGGGAATTGATTACAATAATCTTCTGGGAATGATTGCATATAAGTGTTTTTATCCTGAGGATTATTGTGGATTACTTAATGGAAATGGATTTGTGGCAGATTTGTTTTCTAATGTGGAGAATCTAAGAAAAATTATAGAAAAAAACAGTTCGTACGATAGTAATCAAGTTGAAAAAATGATGATGGTAGAAATACTACAGGAGAATAATAGTAATCGAGCATTAAAGAGTACGATAGACAAGATCAAAGAACAGCATCCGGATGTAACAAACGTGGAACATTATGGTTTACTGCAGTTTCTGTTACTAGAAGGGTTAATATCAGAAAATTATAGTGATTATATTACTGTTTTTCAAAATGAAGATCTTACAAAGGGCGACTATGCTTATATCGCGGGGTTATATACAGGGAAATGTCAAGATGATTATAAATTTGACAATGTTGAAAAAGTGGTTGACGAAATAAGTATGGTACGATTTGCAAGAAAGGAGATATTAAACCATAACATATTACATTTTCTTCTTTCTTCAGAAAAGCATATTGGTAAGCTAGAATCTATGATAAGTACAATCGTAGAGAATAAGAGTGTGTCTTTCTGTGAAGAATTTTTTGAAGCCTATAAGGATGATCGCAAATCATTTGTAATTAGATTAAATGAATGCTCTACAGACTTTTGGCATGATTCTGAAGAATCTAGAGATAATAGTATCTATGAAGAGGTTGTATTGGAAATATTACAAACTGAAGACAAGAACATAATAGAAAAAATAAACTTGGATGATAGATTAACAGAATACATTTCAAAAAATGGAGTGCATAGATTTGAGAGTGTTTATGCTCCTGAAAGACTATTTGATAGTTTGGTATACCTGAAGGTTAAATTTGAGGATTTTACAGCAGGTAACAACTATGTATTGGAAAGATTTTGTAAAGAAATTATTGATAATAGTCTATACAAACCAACATTGGGAAATCTTATGGCGGTATTAAGAACAATCATGAATGACGCTTTTGTTTCATCTAATAACATAATTGAAAGCATCGAAAAATGCGGAAATCAAACGATAAAAGATTATTTTCAAGAGAACATTTCAGCAATAGTGGATGAAATAATAGAAAAGCAATTCAAATTGCAATTAAGTGGGGACGCAACTAAATTCTTGCTGGATACTGTTAATGATGGAGGATGCGAGGATAGCCAGATTAATGAAATAACAAAACTCCTAACTAATAAGGTAGATTGCTTAGATATCTATGAAGATGAAACCATAATTGAATCACTACTGTTAAATGGTAAGGTTCAAGCTTTAATAAAGAATATTATATATTGTTTTTATATTATTGATGATAATAATATGCCAAACGCCATAGATGACTTAATCAATGATTGTAATGATTATTCTATGAGTAATGACGAAATGATAAAGTACTATAAATCACTGGATGTCAATGATGAAGACGATTCTGTAATACAAGAAGAATTGTCTAAAATAATAACATATGCTATTAAAACTGTAAGCGCCTAATAAAAAGGCGTCCCATTGAAATCTCTCGCACCCTAGCGAGGATTGCGAGGATGCGAGTATTTTACTCCAATTATCGTTTGCAACTATCAATTACATCTTGGTTCCAAGGCGCTATTGTTTCAAATTGCTCATCAGTCCATGACTTTGATGGTCTTTTGCTCAAGATGTATTTGATGTATTCATAAATATTTAAATCATGAGCTTTAGCTATTTCTACAATGCTATAGATTGTAGCACTAGCTGTAGCTCCGGCAGGAGAATCGGAAAAAAGCCAATTCTTTCTGCCTACAGTGAAAGGTCTAATGGCATTTTCACTAGCATTATTAGAAAAGCTACATCGTCCATCCTCGAGATATGTTGTGAGGAATTCTCGACGATTGCTGATATAAGTCACAGCTTTATCCAATCTAGAGTTTCTAATTGGGTTCTGTGCATCAAGCCACTCAAAGAAGGCCTCCAAAACTGGTTTTTCCTTTTGCAGACGAAGCTTGTAACGCTCTTCATAAGAGACATGTTTCTTGTTAATAGAATCTTCAATCTCGAAGAGCTTATTGCAGTATTGTACTCCCTGTACTGCAGGATTTGTGTAGTCATACTGTTTTCCTTTTGGAATGGCATCAATCAGATATCTTCTGACGTGTGCCCAACAGCAGCATCTTGTAATGCCTGGTACCTTGTTGTATCCTTGGTAGCCATCACATTCAAGATAACCATTAAATCCTTTTAGGAAGTATTTGGCATTTTCTCCTGCCCTTGTTTCGGAGTATCCATACAGGATTATTGGCGGTAAACCATCTTCACCTGTTCGGTATACCCACATGTAGGACTTCGACTCAGCCCTTCGACCTGGTTCTTTTAATACTTGAACTGGAGTCTCATCAGCCATTAGAAAATTCCTTTCTAATAGCTTGCGATGGAAGAACTGATAGAGTGGATCAAAATAGTGTTTTGAACAATAAATGATCCAGTTAGCCATGGTGGTTCGGCTTAGTTCAATGCCATACTGCTTCCAGTCTTTCTCTTGTCGGTACAAAGGTAAGGCATTTCCATACTTTTGATAAATCATCCATGAAACAGATGATTCTGACGCAAGAGAGTGCTTCATCAGTGGTTGCTTATCTGTTTTAGCTTTTATGATATATGGCTCATCAGTATTTTTACATTCTGGGCAGCCATAATGATAACTAACATATTCCTTGACTTTAACTTTGGCAGGAATGTATTCGAGCTCTCTTCGGATTAGTTCCTTGCCAATGTATTCAAGAGGAGTTCCGCATTGAGGACAAATCTTTTCATCGTCAGGGATGTCTACTATGACTTCCTCGACAGGAATACCTTTTAATTTTTCCTCTAGTGTAGACTTTGCCTTACGCATATGTTCTTTGACTATTGTTTCAATATCAGGAACTGGTGGCTCATCAGATTGAAGTGTTTCAGCTTCATCAAATAAGCAAAGCTGACCTTCGATTTCATCATGGCGTTTCTCACTAGAGGCACCAAATAACTTTTTGGTTAGATAATCGATTTGTTCCTGCAGAACAGCTTCTCGCTTTTGATGCTCAGCCTCACGATTCTCTGCATCCTGCAAAGTTTTTTGTAGCTGGACAATGACTGTAGTCTGAGCTGAAATAGTGGTATTCAGTTGTGAAATGGTATCTTTCAGTTCTTGTAACTGAAGATCTCTAACGCCTCTTGCCACAGTCATTTCTCCTTTGATTTGATACTTAAATTATACCAAATTTTAGGCTTCATTAACAGCAAGAAATGCAGTATTTTCAAGGCTTCGCGAGGTTTTTGAGAACTGTTCGCAGTCACCATTTTTAGGAAGTAAGTTATCAACATTTTTGTATGTTCCTATGGCTTTAGGCTGTTCTATTTCGAGTCCAGACATAAGCCAATCGAACTGTTGCCAGGTAAGTGGTTTGACCTCAGATTTATCTCTTGGCCATCGATACCTACCTTCAACCGCAAGGCGTTTGTACAAAAGCACAAAGCCATCAGATTCCCATAGTAAAGCTTTTAGTCTGTCGCATCGTCTGCCACAGAATAAATATAAAGCACTTCGCTTGGGGTCCATATGCAGTTGCTCTATAATAATGGCACACAAGCCATCAATAGACTTTCTCATATCGGTGTAACCACAGACTATATAAATCTCATTTACACCGGAAATATCGCCTAGCATAAGTTGCCTCTCATGGCAGATAATACTTGCGATAATAATGCAGTATCAATTCCATTTGGAATTGTCAGCTTAGCTCCATTCATCTCAAGAATTAATGATGATTCTTGAATTGGAGTATCAATACACATAGGATGAACCTCTGGTTCATCTGGTATAACATCAAGTAAAACAACATCTTGTTTGGGTGATGGTAATTGGACGTCAGTCCATGGATTTGGAAGCTCGCATCCGCGCTTGCGGAGTCTAACTGTCCAGTTATAAAAAGTGGATGTTTCAATACCATTTTGACGACACCATTCGGCATCCGATAGGCCGCTTTGTCGTGCTTCCATTACCATACGATATTGTTCACTTACTGGTGTTCTAGATCTTCTCATTGATAGGTCCTCCTTTAGATAATTGGAGTGAAATACATTCAATCCTATCAATGATTATAAAAAAGAATGGAAGCCTATTAAATCCGCCGGATTATTAGGCGCTTACAAATGTCCTACCAGGATATGTATGATTTTGCTAAATCTACGTGGGGAAATTCCATAAGAATCCTTTATAACCTATATGGCGGAGATTCTTCCAACATGTACATTGAAGGACAAACACTAAAGAAAAGCCGTGATGTACGAAGTGTGATATGTTTTATACCTAAAAAGAATCTTTAATCCCATTTGCTGGCGAAGCTGATTTTAATAATCTCAAAGATGCAACTGTCATCATGATTACCCCTTTTGACTTATTCCATAAAGATAGATACATTTATACCTTTGAAGAGATATGTCAAGAGGATACCTCTATTAAACTTCATGATGGTTCCAAACGCATATTTATTAATACTAGAGGCACAAACACGCAAGATGTTTCACCTGAGTTTATTGCACTGATGAAGTTTATTGAATATAATGAAACTGAAGGAACTAATGAGACTATCGTAGATTCTTCAAACAAAAATTTAGCAATTATCAAGAATCGCGTTGCTGCTATTAAAGCAAGTGAGGAAGTAGGTGTTAAATACATGAATAAATGGGAAGAAGAAGCTATAATTCGTCAGGAAGCAAAGACCGAAGGAATTCAAGAAGGTATCGAAACCGAGCGTCTTTCCTCTATTCGAAAGGTTATGCAAAGCTTTAAAGTTACCGCCGAGCAGGCTATGGAATCGCTGGATATACCTGCCAATGATTTTGAGAAGTATAAAGCAATGCTTTGATTATGCTCTAAAAAACCTCACCGCAAGGTGAGGGATTTTTATACAGGAGGAGTTCCTATGTCAAATACTATAGAATACAAAGGGTATATAGGTAGCGTGGAGTTTTCTGAGGAAGATGGCGTTTACTTTGGAAAGGTCCAGGGTATTCAGTCACTTATTTCTTATGACGGTGCCAATCCCCAGGAATTAGCAAAAGACTTCCACGGAGCAGTGGATGATTATTTGGCTTCTTTGTAGGAATGCAATCCCTCACGTAATGTGAGGGATTTTATACTTTATCAAGCCTCCTATTCCATTGTTCTTCAGTGCTAAGTTCTGGATAAGCTTTCCTATAGTCTTCAGCAATTTTTTTATATTCTCTTCTTAATTGTTTGATAAGTCTTTTAAATCTTTTTACACATTTAATTGCTTTACCAAAATCCCTACTGCAAGTATAACCACAACAAGTGACGTCATCAAAAAAAGTAATGTCAGTAGCTCTATATCCCTGCACTGCCTTACAGTTGTCCACTGGCACTATTATGCTCCTATTTGCACGAAGTAGATAACCATTTAGCGTGATATATCTAACAATCATGTGAATAAAGTCACAATCATCAATCTGAGCACACTGATAAAACCACTTATAATCAACATCTAATATTTGACGAGCTTCAATATTATCATAAGAACGATAATACTTTTCTAAATATTCCGCTCCTTTCAAATAATCCTCGATAGCATCACAAATAATTTCAATAATAAAATACCTATATAGTGAAAGTTCATTTCTTACTTTCTTTTTAAGCTTATACGAAAATCCTTTTAAGAATTTTTGCTTTGGATAAATAGAGCTAATGATTAATTGATTTCTAATCCATTTATAAGTCCCTGCTAAATCATAGCGATTCTTAAATTCCGAAAGAAATAATTCCCTTTCATTCGACAACCTACTATCAATAAAAATAGGATCCTTAGTTTTTTTCCTAAACGGAGCTCTATCCAAGGATACTAAGGTCTCAGCTAAATTTACAGTGTTTATCCCTTCATACTTGTCAACTCTTTTTAATATTTGATTAAGGGAATAATTAATATTTATCAACTCATTTGCAGCTATCTCCTTAGTATATACGATACCAGTATAATACCCTGCATCTAGAGCCACATAAGGAAAAATACGTTCAATATAGTGACTTATTGAACCATCCACAGGAAACGGTTCTCCTGGAAACATATCATAACTAAAATTATACTCAAACAACTTTTCCAGAGCCTTAGTACGTGCCCAAAATGCAGTTCCCAACGATAATGGGTTTCTGTCTCCATAAATGGGTACATTAAGTCCGATTTTTTTCGCCAATTCAACTGTACCATCATAACAAATTGTCCAAGAATCAATAGAAGTATGGAAATATTCTCCATGTGTAACCATTGATGGCATTAACAATCCCAAATATTTCTCATTGGAAAAAGTCGAAAGAACTCCTTCGACCAGTTCTTTACTTCCAAGCAAAGACTGCCAAATTCTATTGTTAAAATCTCGTCCTACTGATTCGTATTTCATCTGAGATGATTTTTTATCATGCACAAAACAAATCACATCATAATTTGAATAATATCTTTTAAACAGAACCAATAAAGCAGCGACATCCCGCCCTTTATTTGTATGTAAAAGCATTTCTACATGATGTTTGGGAATCATTTCTGAAATATACCTTTTTATCGTATCAGACTTTTCCTCCGTGTTTGTTGCTATATATATATCAACATAACTTGGCAGATTAGAAAAATATCCTACAGATTCCTCAAACAAATCATCAAAAAATAGATACGCAAAAACTGCGTATCTATTTTGCTGTAATTGTTGGTTTTCAATCATACTAAAAGACATAATTCAGCCCAAACCTTTCATATATTCTTTCTGGACCAAGTTCTTTCACCTGATCAAGCGTATCAGGAGATGAAAAGTAGTAATCTATATCCAATTTGTTGGCTTTTCTCATTTTAAGACCATCCGTACGATTGTAAACATCTTCCAAACGCTCTTTAAAAATTTGCCTTTTGTTTTCCGCCATATTTTCCACTACCGAAAGTCCTACACTACACTTTAATAATACATTCCAGATTTTTTAAGCTCATTCTTTCAAACTAATGCTGTTATCCATTTGTCACACTATACAAGATAAACTGTTTATAACGAAGAAATCCTTAATTTACCCTTGTAACAACAGCATTCCTTCCGTTAAATTCAAACTTTGGTGTTATTAGTTCTTGCCAGTGCTCCGATCTTCTTTCTAATTCTGGTAACGATTTTTCAATATCTCCAAAATCAAGTCCAGTCATTATTTCTGGTCCAAATTGCCACCATTGTAATTTCATCAATCTTTCGATTACTGTTTCTGAAAATCGATACTTAATTACTTTTGCAGGCACCCCGCCTACAATTGCATATGGTGGAACATCTTTAGTGACCACTGCTCCTGCACCAATTATAGCTCCATCCCCAATATTCACACCTGATAATAGTTTCGCCCCATTTCCGATCCAAACATCATTACCTATGTTTATCTGGACTTTTTTATTAGATGAGTCTCTTTTAGCTTCTTCATTTAATTGTTTATCTTGTTCTTCAATTAACGAATATTGATTAAAAGATTGGACAGAATGGTAAAATGCTGGACTACTAGAAAGTGTCGTTATTCCATGATTCTCACCCCAAAGAACTACATTTGCCGCTATCGAACAATATCTTCCTATGGTATTAATTCCATACTCTAACGAACCATTCTCTATATATGAAAAAGCTCCAATCATCTGATTTTCAGAAACAATCCATCGAATTCTATCTAACCGTACTGGACTTTCTAAAACCAAATAACCTGGTCCATTAACATTTGAGGCATTTACATCTAATCCTTTTATATGATCTAAACTCAAATCTTCAGCATTAATTCTCGTCCTACGTTTCTCGTTCTTTCCTGTTCTTTCCCAATGAATCAATGGACATATGCCTTTCGAGCGAATATCTTCATTCAAAACAAAATATTCCCTAGTCGAAAAAAATGATGAAGGCGAAAACCCTTTTTTCCACCCTTCTTTTAGATAATGTGACGCAGCAAAAACATCTGATTCATCTTCGAAGTTTATAGACTTTAAGTAATAGCCACTATCAAAATAATTACTATTTAATATCAGCTCTATATCACTACTCATATACTTTCTCCTTCAAATCAATAATCAAGGTAAAACTACATAGAAACAACGTCACAACTAAGTTTTTCCCTCTTTTCCTCCAGCGATGTTATTATTTTTTCCATCTGTTCGGTATATTCAGAAGAACAAACCTTTAATGCCCTCTTTCTAATTTGTATAGCATTATCAATTTTCTCTATTTCGTTCAATCCACTCCACGTTCCATTATTATGTATTCTATATACGGATAAAAATTCAGGTATGTATCCTATCTGACCAATTTGCTCCAAATACATGCAAGTAACTATTTCATTAAACCTATCCTCAAACAGCACATCCGGAAATAACTTAGCGACATCGCTCCTAAACATACACGATGAAAAATTGGCTATTGGGTTTTGTCCTTCTGTCTTAAGAATATTTCTACCAGTAATAAACTTAGGTAGTGTACTTTGTCTAGAAAGAGAAGTGTATTTTTCAGTATCATCATTAAATATTCTTATTCTATTAAATACCAAATTACATTCTGGATGGTCTTTCAAAAATCTCATTTGCCTATTAATCTTCCATTCACTTGACCAAAAATCGTCGCCCTCCAATATAGCAAAATATGCTCCTCTAACCTCTTTAATTCCATCCTTAATATTTTGAGAAATACCCCTGTTCTTATTAGATGATATGTCACGAATCAAATGAGGATATTCCATTCTATATTTTTCAATAATACTATGTGTTTTATCTGTTGACCCATCATCAGAAAGTAATATTTCATATCTAAACTTTCCACGCTGCATAAGTGCACTCTCAATAGCTTGTTCAATATACTTTTCATGATTATACGAGGTAATCAAAACCGATACTTCGGGATATTCCTCACAGTATTTCCGTCTATAAATGCACATATTATCCGCAAGCTTAATTGAATTTGTAATTCTATCTGAAGAATCATAATCGTTATATAATAAAACAACCCTATCTATAAAATATGGCTCATATACTTTCGCCTGCAAAGTAATCAGATCCCAATCAACCAATCTTGTCATCTCACAATCAAATCCACCCAATTCATTGATAAGATCCTTTTTATGAACATATGTACCCAAGTCAATAAAATTCTGCTCTAGTAGTAAATCATAATTAAATCGTCTTCCTCTACTTGAACCACTGGACATCATCATTAATCTTGCATAAAAATTCTTTTGCTCAGGCTTAGACAAAATATAATAGACAAATGTTTGCAAATACTCTTCTAACCACTTATTATCCGAATCCAAATAGGCAATCCACTCACCTTTTGCTGCTTCCAATCCCTTATTTCTAGCACCACTAACACCTACTTTTTCACTTTCTATTAAAGTTATTGTTCCATTATTAAGATAGTCTTTATATCTCTCTTGAACACATTCAACCGTTCCATCAGTAGAATCATCATCTATTATTATCAATTCAAAATTATTGTATGTCTGCCTTAAAACAGATTCTATTGCTTCAGCAATCAAATCCACACGATTAAAAGTTGGAATAATAACAGAAAAGAATGGTTGGTAATCACATTCCACTCCATCACAATAAACTCTTCCATCAATAAAAGTAATTCTATCTTTCATATTAACCATCATCTTTATATCAGAGTCTATTTCAGGATACTTTTCAACTAGCATCATATCCATTTTTTCTTTGAACTCATTAATCTTAGAAAATTCATCAAATAGTTCTGTAGACATATAACTATTTTCATGTCTTCGCCATTCTGTGAGCTTTTCAGAAATGGCACAAACTCTATTTGTGTACAGTAATTGACGCCATAACCACCAATCAAGATTACTTTTTCTAGGTACAGACAAAAAATCACATTTCAGTAATTCTACTCTTTTAACCATACAACAAGAAAAAGATGGTATAACATTTCTTTCTCTAGCTAGCATCGGCTCTACATCAGTCACAGATTTTTCAAATGTTTGTGCATACTCTAGAGAAACACCCCTTGCCGCTGCAACCAAGTTTGGCTCACCAAACGGTTCTACATTGTTGATTATTATATTTGCATCAGGATGTTCATTAATTGCTTGAATCTTCCTCTCCAGATAATTGTTCTTCCATCTATCATCAGCTTCGCAAAAAGCAACGTAGTCGCCTTCAGCTTTTTGGAGACCCAATAATACTGTCTCAGGCAACCCTTTGTTACTTCCATTCGCATGAGTATATACTCTTAAATCTGAATGTTTTCTCATATAATTGCGCAAAACACCCTTACTATTATCAGATGAACCATCATCAATAACAATCACTTCAAAATTTCTATAAGTTTGTGCATATATACTGTCTAATGCTTCAACAATAAAATTCTCATAATTATAACTTGCCACTATTACACTTATCCGCGGATTCAATGGAGCTATATTCCCACTTTCCTTTTCTGTTAAATGCATAGGCATATCCCAATACAAAAAAGGTGTATTTCTATGCTTTATACAATACGCCCAATTTAACATAATTAATAATCTTATATGCTTAAATCTATTAAAATAGTGCTCTTCTAAATGTTCCTTAACATAACGTTCATATTCATATTCCACCCTTGGATTTCTTCTAACAAAATAATCATATAAACTCCCCATAATTAACTAGCTCCTCTCATAATTCTTTTTGCAGTGCTACATTACCTTTTCTTAATGCTATTCTACCTAAGTAAGCAGAAATTATAGCCCACATACATAATTTCAACCACGCAGTATAATGAGACGGCAAATTGTACATCACACTATTCCTAGCCATGTATATAGATAAAAAAATCGGATTATATGTCAATATATTTTGAAGAGCTTTAGGCATACTATCTATTGTTAAAAAAATACCAGATACAAATAGCATCATAGTCATAAGCAAAGAATATAGATGCTCAATATCTGGGAATTTTATAAATATATACGAAAGAACCTCTCCTACACCTATAACGATTATAGTTGTCAAAAAAAAGACTGGTATAATAACAATTACTCTCCAAGAGAAGTTAATTCTAAAAAATTGACAAATCAAGACAAAGGCAATTGCTGAATATAAAAATTCCTTTATGGTTTCAACGATCTTTTGATATACAAAAATCTCTCTAGGGAGTTTTGTCACCACTAGAAATCTTTTATTATTTACGAGACATTTCATAAGTCCCATTGTGCTTTCTCGATAGTAATTCATAAACATAATACCAACGAAAACAAATACAGGATAATTTTCAATCTTATGAAGCCCAACATTCTGATAATAGGTCGATAAAATAATCATAAATATAAATGGATTAAGAATATTCCATACTCTTCCAAATTCTGTCCCCTGTAACTTTTTTTTACTGTCCCTATCATTCATTTGTTTTATCAAAAAAAAATATTGCCTATATTTTTTCAAATCGATCATTCTTACACCTTTGCAACTATATTGTTCTCACATTTTTTGAATAATAAAATACCAACTAAAAATGAACCTACTCCCCAATAAACCATTTTTTTAATTTCAAAAATGTCATAACTTCCCTCTAAAACACATCTTCTTGCTATATTAGGATAAAAATACATTGGATTAGCCTTTGTTATTTGGTGTAAATACTGAGGATACCTCTCAATTGGAATATAAATACCAACCATATGAATCAAAAAGACCATAATATTCTTCCATATAAATTTTATATCTTTATAAAATACATAAATGGTTGCCAAAATAAAAGACACGCCAATTGAAAACAATACTTCAAAAATAATATCTAGTAAAAATATTAATATCGTCCAATTAATTTTTACTCCAAAAAAAATATATACAATAGTCAGTGCGACACATGAGAACCCAAGATTAACCAATGCAGTATAGTTTCTTGACAGCACAAATATCTCTCGCGGAAGTTTTGTTTTTTGAAACATATTCTTATTATCTTCAAAAACTGTTAGTGAAGTTCCAGTTGAAGTACTAAAAAGACTCCAAAAAGTTACTCCCGTAACAATATAAACAGGATAGTTTGTGGTTGGCAAAGAAAAACCACTAAAAACTGCGCTTAATAGAATCATAAATAACAGGGGATTCAATACCGACCACACAATACCCAGCACAGACCTGGCGTATTTTCTTTTTATTTCTCTTGCAGTCAGTTCGTGAATTACGAAGATATATTGTTTGATCCCAAATTTCACAACTATTCTCGTCTCCCTCATT
>JAEEGF010650657.1_pt1 | contig 12839 bp, 8 predicted proteins | sample 9134171 | NCBI WGS metagenome assembly JAEEGF01 (sample SAMN16246542, study PRJNA631951) | gut metagenome | biome: gut microbiome; feature: rumen; material: AP-attached | host: Bos | place: Iran: Karaj | collected 2018-10 | reverse complement strand
TTACGTCCGGCAAATGCACTTCGGTGTGTATTTGTAGCAGGTGCATACCAGCCTGAAACATCCATCTCATCTGCCATCTGTCCGATAGAATCACCGAATGCATATGCAAGATCTTTGTTCCATGTACATGCAATCATTACTGCTGCAGGGAATCCGATTGAACCCTGGCCTGTGAAGTTGTTGTTGATAGAAGCAGGTCCGTCACAGTCATATGTCATGACCTTGCCTATAGAGTCAACAGCTGATGTCTCATATCCGCCAAGAGCGATAAGGGTATTCATCTCAGAAACGGTGAGCTCATCAAGCAGCGAATCCCACTTGGGATCGTCATAAGAAAGATCTCTGAGATCTGCGAGCTTAACTCCGTTCTTAGCACCTGTTGTAGGCATTACGTCTGCATCGTTGTTGTATGCAGTAGGATCATAGTTAGTCTCGTTGAAGTATGTAGCCTTGTAAGCATCTGACATCTCAGTTGTAGCAGGTGCCTTTGTAGCCTCATCGTAGTTTGCAAATCCGTCTGCTCTTGAGAGGTATGTGAATGAATCTCCCTCTGCAAATCCGAACTGGTTTGTAGCTGCTACGAAGTCAGACTCACGCTTGTTTGACTCGTCATAAACAACCTTTGAATCAACGGTTACATTCTCACTTGCGATCTTGTTGTGAGCATCAGTATTGATAGAGATCTCATAATCTCCTGCGTCAAGTACGTAGCATCCCTCACCGTATGTGTCATAGGAAGCCATATCTTCAAGGGCAAAAGAGATATTTACTGTCTCTGAAGCACCAGCCTCAAGCATACCTGTCTTTTCAAAAGCAATAAGGTTTGCAGCTGACTTCTCAATTCCGCCGTTTGTGTAAGGAGGATTGTAGTAAACCTGAACAACATCCTTACCTGCTACGCTGCCTGTGTTTGTTACTGTTACATCAAAAGAAACTGTCTTTCCGTCATTGTTTACAGGACCCATCTCCTGAGAGAAGGTTGTGTATGAAAGTCCGTATCCAAAAGGATATACAACTGCGCTGTCATAATCAAACTCCATGTTTCCGGCCTCTGCCTCAGCAAAAGCTGTCTCATAGAATCTGTATCCGACATAGATGCCTTCTACGTAGTTAACAAATGTAGGATAAGCCATTCCGCCCTCAGCGAACATGTTCTCATATCCAAACTCTGTCATGTTTGTGTAATCAAAGTCACCAAAGTTATTGGCTGTAGGTGTTGCATGAAGATCAGCTACAAATGTATCAGCTGTCTTTCCTGAAGGATTAACTTTTCCTGCAAGGATCTCACCAAGTCCGTCAAATCCGGTCTGACCTGTTCCGGGGCAGTAAATAACTGACTTGATCTGTGAGTAATCATTTACAAAGCCAAGCTCCATAGCATTAGCTGAATTTACGATAACGATAACCTTGCTGTAATCTGATGTAACCTTGTCAAGAAGAGCCTTCTCTCTGTTTGAGAGCTCAAGATATGACTTACTTGCATCAAGATCATCAGCCTGCTCTGAATAGCGTGTTCCTGTTCCTCCGAAGAAGCTGTTAGGATCAAAGTTGTAGGTGTCTACACCGTCGTAGCTTACAGGAAGATCGGCACCCTCACCACCTGAACGTGCAATAAAGAAGATTGCTGTGTCAGAATAGTCTTTTGCTGATGTGAAGAGATCCCCGTACTCCTCAACTGTAGGCTCCGGAATTGTCCAGTCCTGTCCCATCATTCCAACTGAAGGTCTTGATTCTCTCCATCCCTTATAGAAATCTACAAGGTCCTGGTTGTACTCGATTCCTGCATCTGTAAGGCCCTGAAGGAAATCAACGGTAGGATATGCTGCAGAGAGCGCTCCTGATCCGGTTCCTCCGTAAATAGGATTTGTTGATGACCATCCAAATACGTTAACCTTTGTTCCGGCTGCAAGAGGAAGTGCTGCGGAATCATTCTTCAAAAGAACTATTCCCTCCTCTGCGATCTGTGTGCAGAGCTCTTTTGCCTGTTCAGAGGACTCTTCTGAAATCTTTCCTCCGCCCATTGCCATGTTCACCACTGAATACAGAGGTGAAAGCAGTATATTGGTAACAACAAGTACCAGTGCTAAAAGAAATACAAGCCATGCCTGTTTTCTTACAAAGCCCTTTAAAGGCTTTTTGATTTTGATTGCTGCGATTGTGCAGATGATTGCTGCGACAAGCACCACGCCGATGATAACCAGCTGCGGTATCATTGTGTTGATAACAGCAAGAACGTCAGCAATGTTGATTTGTAACATATTCTTTTTCTCCTTCCCATTAAAAAAAGATTTTCTTTTTTCGTTTATCAAAAAGGGTGGTCAGCCCTTTGCGATCATTAGTTACTTGTTTTCCCTGGGTGTCTCCGGGAATATTATCTTGTTGACAAAGAAGAATACCACCATGGATACTCCGCCGTTCAGTACCGTAGTACCGATGTTGTAAACCCAGGCAGGAACAAACTTTCCTGCGACTGCAACCCAGATGCAGTTGATTGAATTGACGATGCATGTAATAAGGATAAATGCCACCACATACCATGCGATCTGCTTACCGGGCTTCTCGTGATTTCTGAACACGAAGAGCTTCTGTATCGGGAAATTGATGCACTCACCGATGATCATTGCGATCATGTACGCAGTGAAGTAAGCAAGGCCTCCGTGAGCCTGATCATAACCCAGGATGTTCCACTGGAAGGTCTCTCCGAACAGGGTCAGCGGGATTCCCGGCCAGCCAAAGCTTCTGTCTCCAAGAAAAGCAAATGCTGCGGGCAAAAAAGTAAGCAGAAGGTACTTAAATACCGTAATGGCGTTACTTACAATAACGAAGAGTCCGCCCTCTCTCACCCACTTTGCTATGGCAGGATGTTTTTGTACAAAATCATTCCAAAACTTCATTTTTCATTCCTCTCATTTTGTGATCTGTGATTCATAGGCTTTGTTTTTCCTGCTGTTTCTGAAGAATCCGCCTATGATGGCTCCAAGTCCTTTAAAGAAGTGACCGTTCACCAGATCCACGATCCCGTCCACCATCTCCATGCTCACAGCTCCTGCGGTCATCTTGGCCATAGCCCTGAAAGGCATGTTGTATATGAAAAGAGTGTTCAGATCGGGAATTCCCTTGTCATCAGCCTTTTTCTTCATGGCTGTGAGACGTCCGTAAGCAAATCTGGCAAGGGAGCTCTTTGCGTAATACATCTGGCACAGAGCATCGTTTCTTGTAAGTTGTCCGTTCCACTTTCCGTCCGGGATCGGTCTTCCCAGGAGTGCCTCAAATTCAGCATCCTGTACATTCTCGATCTTTCCGGAATAGTAAGATGGCATCTTCTCCTTCTCATATGGAAGCTCAGCCATAGTGCCCTTAACTTCAATATCTTCCTTAAGTCTTATGTCAGCGCTACTGCTTCCGATGAGGATGTTGTAGCATCCGCCTTCAATCTCCCAGGCATTAGTCTTTGCGTTATAGAAACGGAATGTCTTATCGTCAAAAGAAATTGTGACCTTCTGACTCTCTCCGGCTTTGAGATAAACTTTTTTAAATCCCTTCAGCTCTTTTACCGGTCTGAAGACCTTTCCGTCAGGCATTGACACATAGAGCTGCGCCACTTCGGCACCGTCCGCATCGCCTGTGTTTGTTATGGTAAAAGACACTCCGCTTTCATCTACTGTAATGTCCGAATACTCAAAGCTTGTGTAGGAAAGTCCGAAACCAAAAGGATAAAGCACAGGAACCCCGGCCGTATCATAGTATCTGTATCCGACATAGAGGCTCTCTCTGTACTCAGATGTTCTCTGCTGGCTCGGATAATAGCGGTAAGCCGGCGTATCCTCATGTCTTCTCGGTATAGTCTCAGAGAGCTTACCGGAAGGATTGACTGTTCCTGTGAGGATATCCAGTGTGGCGCCTGCTCCTGCCTGTCCGTTTAAGTAGCAGTGAAGAAGCGCCTTGAAGTAGTGATGCCATGGCATTTCAATTGCAGATCCTGCACTGATGACACCTACAAGGTTTGCATTAACCTGCCCGAGCTCCTGAAGGAGTGTTATCTGATTCTGAGGAATCCTCATGTGTGTTCTGTCCATACCCTCAGATTCTGAGTTTTCATTAAGTCCAAAGAAGTAGAGAACTATATCAGCCCTTGAAGCAAGGTCCAGCGCCTCTTTTTTGGTCTGGGCATCCTCTTCTCCGCTTCTTGAATATCCGCGGCTCATGCCCACAACCTGAAGGTCGTACCCTGAAACCATCTCTGAAATCGTCTCAACCTTAGTCGGGTTGACCAAAGAAGAACCTGCTCCCTGATATCTTGGAACAAAGGCAAAATCACCGATGATGGCTACCTTGGCTCCCCTCTTAAGAGGAAGGATATTATCCTCGTTCTTTAAGAGTATTGCGCTCTCAGCTGCTGCCCTTCTGGCAATAGCATGATGTGCGTTCTTATCAAACTGCTCTTTTCTTCCCTTTGCATTTGATGTAAGAGTCAGAACAGCATCAAGGAGCTCATCCACTCTCTCATCCACATCATTTTCGGAGATCTTACCGCTCTTTACCGCATCTATAAGCTCTCTTGCGGAATCAAGTCCGGGATTTGGCATTTCAAGGTTTGAACCGGCTTTTACTCCGAGCGCATGGTCATTACTTGCGCCCCAGTCTGTGATCACGATACCGTCAAATCCCCACTCGTCTCTGAGGATCTCTTTTAACAGGTGATCATTCTCGTTGGCATAGGTGCCGTTTACCTCGTTGTAAGCTGACATTATGGTCTTGGCGCCGCCCTCTTTGACTGCGATCTCAAAACCTGTCAGATATATTTCACGGAGCGTTCTCTCGTCAAGGACAGAGTTCATAGCCATTCGGCGCAGCTCCTGAGAATTGACTGCAAAATGTTTGGGGCAGGCATATACGCCCTGTGACTGAATGCCCCTTACGTAGGAAGCCGCCATCTTACCTGCAAGATAAGGATCTTCTGAAAAGTACTCAAAGTTTCTTCCGCAGAGAGGGCTTCTCTTTATGTTAAGTCCGGGACCCAAAAGGACATTTACACCTTCAGCCATAGCCTCTTCTCCAAGGGTCTCGCCAAGGGTCTCACCCAGGTCCTCGTCCCAGCTGTTTGCTATTGTTGCAGCTGTAGGAAAACAGGTGGCCGGCACTGACTCGTTAAGTCCAAGGTGGTCTCCCGCTCCGGCCTGCTTTCTTATGCCGTGAGGTCCGTCCGAACAGAAGATTGAAGGAATTCCAAGTCTCTTAAAATCTCTTGTCTCCCATTCACCCTTTCCGCTTAAAAAAGCTGCCTTTTCTTCAATTGTCATTTTTGAGATGATGTCCTTATGTTTCACGGTATCTCTCCTTTCTCATGAGTCTATCCTAGCACGCAAAAAAAATCGTGCCGTTTTTGTCACAAACGGTACGATTTTTGTCATGAATGGTAATGATATTATCTTGTGTGCTTTTCTTTCTTTTCCAAATACATGTTGTCATCCATACGCTTTAAGAAGTTATCGATGGAATCATGCGCAGGTTCATAGATGCTGTATCCCAGTGAAAGCGAGAGCTTATATCTTCGCTCCTCTGTTTCATTGAACATCTTGAGCTCGTCCCGAATACTTGTCACGATCTGTTGAAGCTCTTTTTCCTTGGTGGACTTCACCAGGATTATGAACTCGTCTCCGGCAAACCTTGTAGCCACTGCCTTGTCAGGCTTGGCAAATGTAAGGACCCTTGCCACGTCAACAAGTGCCTCATCACCATAGGAATGGCCATAGGTATCATTGATATCCTTGAAGTAATCAACATCTATCATGATCCCTCCAAGATTGTTGCGCTCTCTGGTGCTGTTCTCAAGCAGATAATCCAGATATGCCCTGTTGTACAATCCCGTCAGCTTATCCAGATAAGAGAACTCGTTCTGCACTGACATATATATTGCTGTAAGTCCAACCGCTGTCGAAACCCACATGAGTGAGATTCCGTAAAAGATAACCTGGATAGCACAGCCGAGGATGATCGGACCAAGCATAAGAAACAACGGGAAAAATCTGATCTTTCCATATCTCTTCTCGTAGGATCTGTAGATCCAGATACTGAAAAAGACATATCCGATGTCAACAATATAGTAAGTGTAGCTGAAAGGAAGCCTGTGATAAACATTCTGACTGTCAACAGTAAATATAATAGGATAAAACATATTGATCAGCGCTATAACTGCCATAAGTACCGCAGGTATAAACGCATAGGTATAGATCCTTTTCACCCTGTTCATGGAATGATAGAGTTTTAAATCCTCATACAGGCACCATGAAGCAACGAAAAGAGGATTAGCCATAAAGCAGTAGGTATTGGTCAATATGATAACCGGCTTCATGCCGGGCATGGTATTTCCATCCAGATAAAAAGACACGAAATCTATCACACATGCCACCATGGTCAGAATTGATATTGTAGTGAATATCTTAAACTCAGGGTGCTTTTCATCGGTTCGTCTTATCCTGCTGCTGAAAAGCATTGCAACCAAAAGCATAAAGCCAATATAATCCGATGTTGCCACAGCCAGTATATTCATGACATTCCTCCGCGTGGAATCAGTATCTTAAGTTCAAACCAGTTTTTGTTCACATCAAAGGTGACGTTACCATTATATTTATCGACAGTATATCGTATACTCTTTAATCCAAATCCGTGACTTGTTTTATCTGCCTTCGTGGTCACAGGATAGCCGTTACGCAGCTTTATCTGGTTTTCACAGTAGTTGTTTATCTGTATTATAACAAAATTTTTCTTATTCGACACGGACAGGTGGATGAGCCTTTTTTCCGGGTCCTCAATAAGTGAAACGCTCTCAATGGCGTTATCCAGGGCATTTCCAAAGATCGTACATATATCAGCAACATGCATGAAATCCAGGATGTTTCCATCCGCCACGCAGGTAACCTTGATGTTGTTGGCTCTGCAGTTCATCATTTTTCCGGCGATCAGCGTATCAAGCACAGAGTTGCCGGTCTCCAGCTCAGGGCTGTAGGACTCAAGCTCCTGCTCCAGGGAATCTATCCACTCCTGGCGCTGCTCTTCGCTCATCTCTGCCCTAAGCCCCGCGATCTGGTGCTTAAGATCATGGTATTTTACATTTATCATATCGAAGGTAGTCTGATAGTTTCTGTATTTATCGTACTGGGCCTTTAACATTGAATGGATGTTGCTCAGCTCTTTTTCCGCAAGAAGCTCGCAGATACGGCTCTGATAAACGTAGAGGATCATGATACCCGCAACGTCAACCAACGTCCTGACATAGAAGACATCTGCCGCAACCCCCACCGAAAACGGAGTGTTTGAGAAAATAAAACTGAGGTTACTGAAGGCAAATACCGCTGATGCGATAAACACCGCAGCTATAAGCTCATGGGTATTTATCTCAAGCTGGAAGATCCCTCTGGTAATGCTCTTTTCCATATGATGAGCCCATACAAACACAAATGAGTATACCAGGACAAGAATAAATATCTGATTGACCCGGGACTCATTAAACCTTCTAAAAAAGCACGCCAGCTGCCACTCCAAGGAAGCCGCCAGCTCTGCCAGAAGAAAGGCCCTGGCACAGTAATACCCCACAACATTTATCGTGTCATCACACACGATAAACATGAACACAAACATAAAAAGAACAGCCGTGAGCATACACGGGATCCAGAAATAGATCGGGAGGTTGGCTGTCAAAACAAGAAAAAGAGACTGCACAACAAGTGCAGCTATTGAGATCACTATGAAAGGGACCCTTTTTACCTTGCGCTTTAAGACAAGGCAATAGGTAATACACGCAAGCCACTCTGCTATTGCCGTATAAAGTCTTGGTATATCCTGATAGTAATTTTCCATATTATATTCCCGCCATATATTCCGTAAGTGCCGTCATAAAGTCGTTTTTTCTGGCTCTGCTGATAAGAAGCTGCTTGCCTGCGATGATGCATGCTCCGTTCTCAACGCCATCAACATATTTGAGATTAACAATATATCCCTTATTGCTCCTGAAGAAATTGTAGGGAGCAAGCTGCTGCTCAAAATCAGAGAGCTTGGCCCTTATGGTAAACTCCCCGGCACTGGTGTAGAAGTTCAGATTATGCCCCTGACTCTCTATGTAGAAAATATTGTCTATATCAAGCTTTTTAACACCGGATGATATCTCAATGGATATTATGTTGGAGTCCTCTTTTTTGACCCTGCCAAGAGCTCTGTCGAGCTTCTGTGAAAAGGCAAAATAGCTCACAGGCTTAAGGACATAATCCAGGGCATCAACCTGATAGCCCCTTATGGCATAGCTTGTCATATTCGTAATGAACATTATCACCACGTCCTGATCAAGCTTCCTTATCTCCTCAGCCGCCGTCATTCCATCCATGAGCTTCATCTCGATGTCCATGAGAATAATGTCAAACTGGCTCTTGTAGCCGTTTGTTATCTCATCACCGTCCCTGAATCTTGTGATCTTAAAAGAATTACCGCTCTCCTGCTGGTATCTGTTCACAAATCCCACCAGCTGGTCCGCATATGAATCTTCATCTTCTACAATTGCAAGATTTATCATCTGATCGATCTCCTATCTCTGATACGAATTATTATACACTATTAATGCTTCGTATGTGATTTCACGGATTTTCATTAACATCCGGCAGGTGCTATAATGACTATCATGAAGATAGAAAATTTGCTGTACATCATGAATATAAATTCACTTGAGGATCCGGCGCAGTTTGATCTATGGTATGCACAGATGCCGGATTACAGAAAAAGAAAGATCGATGCCTTTAAACCTGAAAGGTCAAAGCTCCAGTGCCTCGGCGCAGGGATCCTGATGGACCGTGCCATGGCGGATATCGGGCTTGGCAGCTATGAAATCGAACAGGATAAGCATGAGAAACCACATATCAAGGGACGCCGGGATATCTTTTTCAACATATCCCATTCAGGGGATATGGTCATTCTGGGAATCTCAGACCGTGAGATCGGTGTAGACATAGAGAAGATCAAGAATTTTAAGGACAACCTTGTGAACTATGTGTTCAGCGAGGGTGACAAGGCTCTGGCAAAAGAGCTTATGGACGGCGAAGGTGATCCAAACAAAGTTTACACAAGACTCTGGACCGTCAAAGAAAGTATCATGAAGCACAGCGGAAAGGGAATCGCCATGGAGCCAAAGAGCATTTCCCTTCGCCTGGAAAACGGCAAAATAAAAGCCTCAGCAGCCGGTTACGACTGTGAGGCCCTAAATCTTGTACCAATTGAAATTGATGATTATCAGATAACCATCTGTTCAGAATATGAGGAGTTTACTCTCCTGAAGCTATTTTGAGTTCCTCTTCGTGAAGTTCCTGGATCTCATCTACTGCGGAAAGCATGGGTTTAACGTGCTTTCCTTTTATTTTTCTGTCAACGTAGTTCTGCGTTATCTTCATTACCGTTCCCGAAAGAGCAAGAACACCTATCAGGTTGGGAATAGCCATCATACCGTTGAAGGTATCTGAGAGATCCCAGGCAAGTGTAAGATCCATTGTTGCACCAACCATGATGAAGACAACAAATACAAGCTGATAAGCCTTGGCTGACCTTGTTCCAAACAGATATTCAAAGGCCTTGCTTCCATACTGGCTCCAGCCAAGTACAGTTGAGAAAGCAAAGAACAGAATCGCAATGGCAATAAACGCTGCTCCGGCCCTGCCGTATACCGTTGAGAAAGCCTCTGCAACAAGGGCTGTTGAAACTGCATCTGAAATAACTTCACCTGTATCAAGATTAACAAGTCCGCTGGAGAGAACTGCGAAAGCTGTAAGTGAGCATACGATGATGGTATCTGCAAACACCTCAAAGATTCCCCACATTCCCTGGACTACAGGCTCTCTTACATTTGAAGAGGAGTGAACCATAACGGAAGAACCAAGACCTGCCTCATTGGAGAATACTCCGCGCTTCATTCCCCACTGCATGGCATAGGCAACTCCGCTTCCTACGATTCCGCCGCCTACAGCTCTCATTCCGAAGGCTCCCTTTATGATGGAGGCAAATACTGCACCTGTTTTATCAAAATTGATAACGATGATCACCATTGTACACACAAGGTAGATCACTGCCATGAAAGGAACCAGTCTCTCGGTTACAGACGCGATCCTCTTAAGGCCGCCGACGATAACAAGCCCTGCCAATGCCATAAGAAGCGCACCTGTGAAGACGTGCGGAATTCCAAAAGCAGAATTCATGTTGACAGCAATTGAATTGATCTGACTCATGTTGCCGATACCAAAGGAAGCTATTACGCAGAACAGGCTGAACATCACTGCCAGAACTGCACCGATATGGCCAAAGCCCTTTTTGGAGCCAAGGCCGTACTTAAGATAGTACATGGCGCCACCGCACCACTCGTTGCGCTCGTTCCTGCGTCTGTAATATATACCAAGAACATTCTCTGAGAAGTTGGTCATCATTCCAAAGAAAGCAACGATCCACATCCAGAATATGGCTCCGGGACCGCCTGAAAGAATAGCTGCTGCCACACCCGCGATATTACCGGTCCCGATGGTTGCTGCAAGCGCAGTACAAAGGCTCTGGAACTGAGAGATCTGCGTGTCATCCTTGCCGGTATGGGCTGTGACATGCTTATCCTTGAAAATTCCGCCGATGGTACTCCTTACCCAGTGCCTGAAATGCGAGATCTGGAATACCTTTGTGAGAATTGTCATTAAAATGCCGGTTCCTACCAGAAGAATCAGCATGGGAAGTCCCCAGACAAAACCGTTTACTGCATTGTTGACGTTTTCAACGTTACTCAATAAATTGCCCATATACATCTCCTCCTAACTAAATCTCAGATAAAAGAAAAAGGCGTACGAATGGAATTGATTCGAACGCCTTTGTTCTTTGGATAGTATATCATACTGCAACGCATTAAAGCAATAAAAAGTTAAATTTTAATCCTCAAAAAGAGGAGTGGAGAAATATCTCTCTGCTGTATCGGGAAGAACAGTCACAACCGTCTTGCCGGGGCCAAGCTTTTTAGCCAGCTTCATGGCAGCTGCCACATTGGTTCCGCTGGATATTCCGCACATAAGTCCTTCAAGCCTTGCCAGGTCCTTGGAGGTAGTGATGGCTTCATCGTCAGTTACAACACAGATATGGTCGATAATGGACTGGTTTAGGATATCAGGAATAATGCCGTCGCCAATTCCCATCTGCATGTGGGTTCCGATATTTCCACCCGCGAGGATCGCTGCATTCTCAGGCTCGGCAGCCCATATCTCGATATCCGGGTATTTGTCTTTTAACACTTCACCGATACCTGTGAGGGTTCCACCGGTGCCGATCCCTGAGCAGAATCCGTGGATAGGCTTACCTGCCTGTTCAAGTATCTCAAGCACAGTGCCATTCTTGTGGGCCATGGTATTGTTTGGATTCTCAAACTGCTGCGGTACAAAGACCTTCGGATCCTCATCGCGCATCCTGAGTGCGGTCTTAAGGCACTCATCTATGCATTTTCCTATATCGCCGTCATCATGGATAAGTACAACCTCTGCTCCATAATGCTTAATGAGCTTTCTGCGTTCTTCACTTACGGAGTCAGGCATGATTATTATGGTCCTGTAGCCTCTTACAGCGCCTACAAGAGCAAGGCCAATTCCCTGATTGCCACTGGTGGGCTCAACGATAATGGTATCCTTGCCTATCAAGCCCTGCTTCTCAGCCTCCAGTATCATGTTAAGAGCAGTCCTTGTTTTGATGGATCCGCCGATATTGGTTCCTTCAAACTTGACCAGGATCTCAGCACAATCAGGTCCTGTCATTCTGTTAAGCCGCACCAGCGGGGTATTTCCTACCGCATCAAGTATATTTTCATAAATCATTTGAGCGTAATTCTCCTTCCCACCAAAACCATTTACAGAGGATGATACAACAAAAGGCTGAAACCATCAAGATTTCAGCCTTCTTATAAGTAGCAGGGGAAGCAGGATTCGAACCCGCATGAACGGTTTTGGAGACCGTGATACTAGCCATTGTATGATTCCCCTATTTCGTATCTGCGCTATAGCGCGTCAACGAAACATAGTATAGCATGGTGTGCTCGGTTTGTAAATAAGAAAAATTCATTCAAGAGTTAGCGTATTTGCGCCAACAAAATCTTCTTCATCAAAGACTCTTGATGCTGTCAGTCTTGAAGATGAACTTAACGCTGCTGTCTACACCTTCGCTTGAGCCGCCGAAGGATGTGTAGCTGCTGCCGGCTTCCTGGATTGCACTCATTCTGTCGGCGAAATCTGTAAGGTCACCGTCGAATGCTTCATAGAGCTTCTTGATACCCTCTTCGTCAAGCTTAACTACGCCGTCAAGGAGCTGCTGCATTCCGTCGTCAAGAGTAGCTACACCGTCATCGAGCTTCTTGGCACCGTCGTTTAACTCGCCTGCGCCGTCATTCAGATCGCCGGCACCCTTAAGGAGTTCCTGTGCTCCGCTGTTTAACTGACCTGCGCCGTCATTTAGTTCTGCTGCTCCGTTATCGAGCTTCTTGGCACCATCGCTGAGCTGATTAACACCATCACTGAGTTTGCCGTTGTTTGATGTGAGTTCATTTGCTCCTGCTGCAAGCTTGTTTGCTCCTGCGTTCAGATCGCCAAGTCCTCCATCAAGCTGGTTTACGCCCTCAGAAAGACTCTTTGCACCTGCTGCAAGTTTACCTGTTCCCTGAGCAAGAGCCTCTGTTGATCCCAAAAGTGTTTTGAGCTGGGCCTGCTCTGTTTCTGTAAGTCCCATCTGATTTGCCATAGCAAGGACTTCATCAATTGATGCTATCGCAGCCTGTGTTGCGCCGAGAAGTTTGT
>JAEEGF010299955.1_pt1 | contig 12839 bp, 9 predicted proteins | sample 9134171 | NCBI WGS metagenome assembly JAEEGF01 (sample SAMN16246542, study PRJNA631951) | gut metagenome | biome: gut microbiome; feature: rumen; material: AP-attached | host: Bos | place: Iran: Karaj | collected 2018-10 | reverse complement strand
GGAATTGGAAGTATTCGTCGTGGACAACGCCTCGGTGGACGGCTCTGTGAAGATGGTCAGGGAGCGGTACCCACAAGTGCACCTGATTGCCAATGAGGACAATGTAGGCTTTGCCCGTGCCAACAATCAGGCACTGCGCCTGTGCACGGGCGACTTGATTCTGCTGCTCAACCCCGACACGGTGGTGGAGCGCGACACCTTCAGTTCTTGTGCCACATTTTTCCCCACTCATCCCGACTGTGGCGGACTGGGCGTGAAGATGATAAATGGCGAAGGGAAGTATTTGAAGGAGAGCAAACGTGGGTTTCCCACCCCTGAGGCGGCATTTTACAAGATTAGCGGTCTCATCCGTCTATTCCCCCACAACCGACGTATTGCCGCCTACTATATGGGACACCTCGACGACGAGAAGACCAACCCCATCGACATACTGCCCGGAGCCTTCCTGATGGTCACCAGTACGGCACTGGACAAAGTGGGACTGTTAGACGAGTCCTATTTCATGTATGGCGAGGATATCGACTTCTCGTGGCGCATCAAGAAGGCGGGCTTCGAGAACTACTACTACCCCGACGCCCGCATCATCCACTACAAGGGCGAGAGTACCAAGAAGACCAGCGTCAACTATGTTTTTGTCTTCTATCGCGCCATGGAAATCTTCGCCAAGAAACACTTCGGCAACTCGTGGGCCAAGTCGTTCTCGTTCCTCATCAATATGGCCATCTACATCAAGGCCTTCTTCGCCCTCGTGTCGCAGTTCTTCCGCAAGGCTGCCATCCCGTTCCTCGACGCGGTGTTGGGCTATGGCGGTTTGGCGGCCATCAGCTACTTCTGGGGCCGCGGCACCATCTACGACGGTGCAGGCAGCTATCCCACGCTGCTCTTCGCTGCCGTGTTGCCGGCCTATATCCTGATCTGGCTGCTGTCGACCTATTTCGCGGGCGGCTACGACAAGCCTTACAACATCGGCAAGGCCGTGCTGGGCGTGGCCTTCGGCAGCGGCATCATCCTGGTGCTTTATGCCTTGCTGCCCGAGAGCCTGCGTTTCTCAAGGGCCTTGATCCTCTTCGGCATGATCTGGCTGGCCTTGGAGATGAGCCTCACACGATGTATCGGCATCCTGACGGGCAGCGAGGAATTCAGGTCGAAACGGACGGAGAAGAAACGCTTCCTCGTCATCGGCAGCCCCGAGGAGACGCAACGCGTCAACGCCATCCTTGAGAGCACCTCCATCAAGCCCGACTTCATCGGACTGGTGAGTTCGGAGACGCAAGGCGAGGCCCCCGAGGGCTTCATCGGCAACCTGTCGCAGGTGCCCGACATCATCGAGATCTACAAGATCACCGAGGTCATCTTCTGCTCGAAAGATGTGCCGCACCAGGTCATCATCGACAAGATGGTGGACTGGCATGCTACCAATGTCGACTATAAGATCGCGCCTGAGGACAGCCTCTCCATCATCGGCAGCAACAGCATCAACACAAGAGGCGACCTCTACACTGTCGATATCAAAGCCATCGACACGGTGGCCAACCGCCGCAACAAACGCCTCTTCGACGTGTTGATGAGCCTGTTCAGCATCCTCTTCTGGCTGCCCCTGGCATTGGTGGTGAAGAAGCCCGTGCGTTTCCTGAAGAACGCCTTCCTCGTCCTCTTCGCCCGCCGCACTTGGGTGGGCTATTGCCCAACGGGCGACGCCACGCAGAAGCTGCCCAAGATCCGCAAGGGCGTCTACCATCCCGCGTCGTATATGGAGAAGGACATCGAACCCGATGCCCTTAACCAGATGAATCTGCTGTATGCCCGCGACTACACCGTTTGGAAAGATGCCGAGATCTTCTTCCGCTCGGTGGCAGCGAAATGAGTGTCACCATGCGTAGGGCATTATTCACCGTCTTGATACTCTCCGTGGCGCAGTGGCTTATGGCACAGCCCGAGAAAACCTCCATCCAGACTTTCTCTGCCTGGCGTCCCACCATCGACGTCCGTAGCGATGTCATCATGGTGTATGGCGCAGGCAGCAGCCCGACGCTGTCTTTTCACGACCGTGTTGAGTCATGGCGCGACCATGGCTATACGCCGCATTTCATGTCGGGTATCGCATGGGGCGGTTTTAAAGATTATTTTTCGGGTCAATGGGATGGAAGCCTTCACGACGACGAGGTGCAGAAAAGGATGTCGGGCGACGAGATCATGCACAACATCAATGTGCCTTATGTCGTGCCGACGCAGCGCTTCTTGTCGTATTTCAAAGAAAAGCACATCAAGCCTGTCATCGACGAGGGCATCAACACGATCTATCTTGAAGAGCCTGAGTTTTGGGTATGGGGCGGCTACAGCGAGGCGTTCAAGCGGGAGTGGCAGGAGTATTACGGCTTTGCGTGGCGGCCACAACACGAGTCGGCGGAGAATACCTATCTCTCCAACAAACTCAAGTATCACCTTTATTATCGCGCGCTCGACGAGGTTTTCGGCTATGCCAAACGATATGGAAAAGAACAAGGTGTGGACGTGCGCTGCTTTGTGCCCACCCATTCCTCGCTGAACTATGCTCAGTGGGGCATCGTGTCGCCTGAGACATCGTTGAACGCCTTGGAGAACTGCGATGGTTATATCGCCCAAGTGTGGACGGGCACCTCACGCATGACCAACCATTATAATGGTGTGCTGAAAGAGCGTGTTTTCGAGATGGCTTTCCTTGAATATGCTTGTTTGGAGTCGATGGCGAAACCCACGGGGCGCAAGATGTATTTCCTGACCGACCCTATCGAAGACCGCGCTGTGAACTGGGAGGACTACAAACGCAACTATGAGGCTACCTTCGCTGCTGAGCTGTTGTATCCCGCCATTGCTGATTATGAGGTGATGCCATGGCCCGACCGCATCTATGAGCGTGAGTATTGCGTCGACGCCAACTGCGAGGAGAAGTCGCGCATCCCACGTTCTTATTCCACTCAGATGCAGGTGATGGTCAACGCCCTCAACGAGATGCCCAAGTCTGAGAACCGTGTCAGCGGTGCGCAGGGCATCAGCGTCCTTATGTCGAACTCCATCATGTTCCAACAGCCTTTTATTGGCGACGGCGACCCCTATCTGGCCAATTTCTTTGGTCTGGCCATGCCACTGCTGAAGCAGGGCATTCCTGTGGGCATCACCCATCTGGAGAATGCGGGCTATGAGGAGACGTGGCAAGGTCCCCGCGTGCTGCTGATGACCTATTCCAACATGAAACCCCTTGACCCCGAGGCACATCGGCATATTGCCGACTGGGTGGAGCAAGGTGGCACGTTGGTGTATTGCGGCCGCGATGACGACCCTTTCCAAGGCGTGCCTGAATGGTGGAACCAGAATGGCAACCACTACACGGCACCATCGCAGCATCTCTTTGCCCTTATGGGGATGGACGAACAGGCCGCCGAAGGACACTATCGTTATGGCAACGGATACGTCTTTGTGCTGCGCCACAATCCCAAGGAGTTTGTCCTTGCTGAAGGCGCCGATAGCCTGCTGTTGCACACCTTGGAGGCCGCCTATGGTGCTTACGAGCGGAAGAACGCCTTCGTTTTGCGCCGAGGTTCTTATCTGATGGCTTCTGTCATGGATGAGAGCCCTGTTTCCAACGACCCTCTGATGCTGAAAGGTCGCTTCATCGACTTGTTCGATGCGTCGTTGCCTGTGTTGGACGAAAAAGTGGTGCATCCCGGCGAACAGGCTTTCCTGTATGATTTGGATGAAGTGGGTGACTCAGTTCAAATAAAGGTGCTCGCGGCAGCATCACGGCAGTACGACGAGGTAATTGCGTCCCACAGTTTTAGTTTTGTCGCTAAGTCACCTGCCCAAACCAAGAATGTGATGCGTATCCTGCTCCCTCAAGAGCCCAAGAATGTGAATGCCAGCGTGACAAACCGATTCATTTGGGATGCTGCAAGTCGAACACTTCTCTTGGAGTTCGAGAATGATCCCGATGGTGTGTCAGTAAACATAGAGTGGTAAGCATGAAAAAAGCCCCTGCAGTTGCAGAGGCTTTTTCCCCGTTTTTATTCGTTTGATAATTGAATGGTATCAAGTCCTTCTTCCGTGCTGTTTTGTTGGATACGTTTGCCGCAAAGGAAGAAAAAGACAGCCATAAAGACGAATTTCACAATCGTGAGAATGTTGGTCGAAGCATTCATTAGATAGGTGGTACGCACATGTTCCATGGGAGTGCTCTGACGGTTGAGGTAGCTGTTGATCATAGGATGCAAGATACGGAGCACTAGGATGACGAGAATGCAGATGCCAATGGCGACGGACCATTTCCTTGCTTTTTCGGGAAGGTGTCGTCCCATGATAATGAAGGCAATGGCCAACAAGAGGTTGCCAATTCCATTCAAGGCGCCAACTATGGAGTAGTAGATTGTTATGGCTTTCGTGTCATTCAAGTCCAAATGTTGTTGGTTGATTAGATTGCCTACCTTGACAAGGAGGTAGATCGACAAAGCGATAACGGCCATCACTCCGAAGGCTTTACTATTCTTCTCTTTGCTCGCGATGATGAACCATGCGATTAACAAAAGACACCATGCAAAGCCGAAGACATGTACTATAGTTATGATCGCCGGTTCGGAGATAGCGTAGTTGTTGAAGTCCATGGTACGGGCGGTTTGTATGTTATTGTAGCAATAGCAAGCTTCCAATAGCACATACAATACGGCCATGATGCCCAAGATAATGGAGATGACTTTAAGGTTTTTGTTTTTCATAGTTTGCTGGTTATCAATGTTGAATGGTCATCAGTCGGATGTAGTTGAGCAGTTTGTCGCTCCACTCGGCGTCGCCGGGCAGCTGGTAGCGGGCGTTACCTTTGGGATCGGGGGTGAAGACGGTCTCGCCCGTGGGCGTGAGGGTCACCCAACCCCGCTGCGAGATCTGGTAGATGGCTTCGTCGCCTTCCACCGCGTTGATGACAGCCAGCGGGTCCCACATCTTCTGGAACTTGTCCTCGACAAGGAACTGGTAGATCCACTTGATGGGGTGCGTGTCGGTCCAGCTGAGGTCTTCGATGACCTGTTTGGCGGAGTAGTAGAGCGGATCGCCCACCTCGCCGGGCGAGAAGACGATGTCGACGTCTTTGGGCAGCATCTCGAAGAACTTGAGCGAGTAGTCGATGGCGGCAGTGAAGTTGTAGTCGTGCTCAAACGAGTCGCCGAAGACGCCTCCCATGGCATAGATGTCCTTCACTTTTTTCTGTACCAGTTCCACGCCGGTCAGCGGGCTGAACTCGTCGGGACCCGACTGCAGCAGGCGCGACAGGCAGGTGACGAAACCGACGGAGACGACGGTCACCGACTTGTCGGGCTGCTGAGCGAGGAGTTTACGATAGAGCTTGTAACCGTCCATGTATTCGCCGTCGTCGCCTACGCTGCGCTTGAAGATGGGCTGACCGTCGGTGTTGCGGGCGTATGCCATGTTGTGGTAGGGGATGAAGACGCGGGGTGCCTGCACGCCGAACTGCTCAAGGCCGATGGGGATGTCGGGATAGCCGTAGTAGTTGTTCATCACGTCGACGGCGTCGGCGTTGGCGCGGTTCATGCGGTCAACGATTACGCCGAGCAGCGTGCAACGATTCATGTCCATGTAACGGTAGAGCATCATCAGGGCGAAGAGGTCGTCGGTAGAGCTGCCCATGTCGCAGTCGTAGATGATGCGGATGTCTTTCTGCTCGTAGTTGGACTTGACGCTGATGCCGAACTTGTTGGAGTAGACGATCTGCTGCTCGTTTTCGCGAGCGAAGGCGAGGGCGGCAGCGAGGCTGTCTTCTGGGAAGGGCTTGTTGCTGTCGAAGTAGTAGTCGCCCTTGTCGGGGTCGTACCAGCCGCCAACGATGTTCTCGTGCTTGTGGGCGTGCTTGATGACTTTTCTGACGCTCTTTCGGCTGAAGCTGTTCTGTGTTTCCTTATACGACACCATCAGTCCCTCGGTGGGTTGACGCATGGTGTTGAGGTCCAAGGTGAAGCCCTTGGGGTACATCTGCCCCATGACATAGACGACGTTGGCCATATCTTTGTCGGAGAGCTTGAAGTCCTTGTCCTTTTTTTGGGCAAATCCCATGGGGACTGCCATGAAGGCCACCAAAACGAATAGGATAATGCGTTTCATATCTCTAAACTCTAAACTGATTAATGTTGAATGGCCATCAGCCTGATATACTTAAGCACCATGTCGCACCACACGGCATCGCCGGGGCGTTGGTAGCGGGCGTTACCCTTGGGATCGGCCTTGAAGATGGTTTGGCCACTGGGTGTGAGGGTCACGAAGCCGCGCTCTGAGAGTTCATAGAAGTCGTCGCCTTCAACGGCTTGGATGACAGCCTGTGGGTCCCACATCTTTTGACCTGTGTTGCAGTTCAGGAACTGGTAAGTCCATTTGATGGGATGCAGGTCGGTCCAATTCATGTCGGCGATGACGGTCTCGGGACGATAGTCGAGCGGGTCACCCACCTCGCCGGGCGAGAAGACGATGTCGACTTCCTTGGGCAGCAGCTCGAAGAACTTCAGCGAGAAGTTGATGGCCTGCTTGAAGTTGTAGTCGGGCTCGACAGCATCGCCGAACACGCCGCCCATGGCGTAGATGTCTTTTACTTTGGCACGGACCAGCTCCACACCATTGAGGGGCGAGAACTCGTCTGGACCCGATTCAAGCAGGCGTGCCAGCGAGGTCACGAAGCCGATGGAGGCGATGGTGACGCTGTGGTCGGGCTGCTCACTGAGGAGCTTGCGGTAGAGCTTGTAGGCCTCCATGTATTCGCCCTCGTCGCCCACGCTGCGCTTGAACATCGGCACGCCTTCCGTGGAACGGGCATAGGGGAGGTTGTGGTAGGTGATCCACACATGGGTGTCCTTCTGTCCATCAGTCTCCAAACCGATGGGAATGTCGGGATAGCCATAGAAGTTGTTCATCACGTCGACGATGTCGGCGTTGGCTTTGCCCATGCGGTCGACGATGACGCCAAGCAAGTTGCAGCGTTTCATGTCCATGTAACGGTAGAGCATCATCAAGGAGAAGAGGTCATCGGTCGAGCTGCCCATGTCGCAGTCAAGGATGATGCGGATGTCGCGCTGCTCGTAGTTCGACCAGATGTTGATGTTCTTGGAGGCCACGTAAACGGTGTGCTGGTCGTTGTCGCGGGCGAAGGCCACGGCTGCTGCCAGGCTGTCCTCGGGGAACTTGCGGTTGCTGTCGAAATAGTACCTGTCTTCTTCGGCGTTGTACCAGCCTCCCACAAGGTTCTGGTGGGCACGCGCATGCTTGATGACGGCGGGAAGGCTCTTGCGGTCGAAGCTGTTTTGTGTCGCCTTGTAAGAAACATACAGCCCTTCGGTGGGCTGGCGCATGGTGTTGAGGTCGAGGGTGAATCCGTCAGGATACATCTGTCCCATGGCGTAGATGACGTTGACCAGCTCTTTGTCCGTCAGCTTCTCTTGCGAGAATCCTAACGATGTCAAGGCGAGGAGCGCCACGATTAGAAGTAAAGCTTTTCTCATAACAGTAGGTATTAATTGGTTTGTATTTCTTCTTTGTTATTTCGCGTGTCTGTAGCCCTTCACTTTGTCCCAGTCACCACGGGTGAAGTCGGGCATCTGCACCGGCATGCCACCGTTGGCGATGCTGGCGGCGGTCAATTCGCCGAGGCACGACCATTCGGCGGCGTCGTAGACGTCTTGGTCGAGCGGCAGACCGTGGTGCAGGCAGTAGATGAGGCGGTAGTCCATGATGAAGTCCATGCCGCCATGGCCGCCCACTTCTTTGGCTTTCTTCTCGATCTCGACGGCGATGGGGTGGAGGTAGTCCTTCATGATCTTGTCGCGCACCTCGGCGGGGACGAAGCCGTGCGGGTTGAGACGCTGGCCCTCGTTGAGGAAGCCTGCGGGCAGCTTGTCCTCCGTCAAGGTGAAGCCTTCGGTGGGGTATTTGTTGGCGAAGCCTTCGGTGCCGGTGAGTTGGTACAAACGGTTGTAGGGACGATAGGTGTAGACGTCGTGCTCGATGAGCAGGGTCTTGCCTTTCGCGGTCTGTATCATGGTGGTGGTCATGTCGCCGTTGGCGAATTCTTCGGTACCCATCATCTCCTTCGCGACTTTCTTGCCGTTGTAGGAAGGCGTGCTCATGCTGACCAAGGTCTTCATGCGGTCGCCGCGGTGGATGTTGAAGGCTTGGCAGAGAGGTCCGAGGCCGTGGGTGGGGTAGACGTCGCCCGTGTGGCTCTGGTTGAATTCAAGGCGCCAGTTTTCGTAGTATTCGTGCCAATAGGGCTCCAGGTTGTGAATGTAGGCTCCCTCGCCGTGGATGAGTTCTCCGAACATGCCTTGTTGGGCCATGTTGAGGGCGGTGAGCTCGAAGAAGTCGTAGCAGCAGTTCTCAAGCATCATGCAATGACGCTGCGTCTGTTCGGCCACGTCGACGAGTTGCCAGCATTCCTCAAGGGAGGTGGCGGCGGGCACTTCCACTGCCACGTGTTTGCCGTGTTGCATGGCGTAGACCGCCATCATCACATGGGTCTGCCAGTTGGTGCAGATGTAGACGAGGTCGATGTCGTCGCGCTCGCAAAGCTTGCGCCATCCCTCGCGACCCGTGTAGGCGGCAGCGCGCGGCAGGCCCTTGGCTTCCAGGATATCGGTCTGCACCTTCTCGACACGGTCGGGCTCGATGTCGCACAAGGCCACCACGGTGACGCCGTCGATGTAGGTCATGCGGTCGACAGCATCGGGACCACGCATGCCGAGGCCGATGAAGCCGATGCGGACGTTCTCGATGGGGGCGACGGCGAGCTGAAGGACGCTCTTTTGCCCGTCGACGCGTAAGGGCTCGTCGAAGAGGATGCTGTTGTCGACGATGACGTAATTGCCGTTGCGGGTGTCGGCTCCTCTTTGGGCATGGCAGACGAGGGTTGTTGCCAGCAGGAGCAGGCAGAGGAGGGTGTGTTGGATTTTGTTTTTCATTGTGTTACGTGTTGTTTGTGGTTTCACCGAATGGGATTCCCTTCGGGAATGGAGATGCATCCATGATCAAATGACGGCGGCTTGTGGTGCTGTGTGCCGACAGATTGTTGTTGCCGCCGCAAATCATATTAAAACACCCCCTCCATTCCCGTAGGGAATCTCTTTTTCCTTGCAAAATTAGAAAATATCCGTTCAAAATTTCTATCTTCGCCAAAAATTTCATTGTAATGAACGAACTTTTCACCATCGCGGGGCATTTCGTCGACACGAATACCATCGAAGAGATAGCGCCTTTAGGCAACGGACTCATCAACGACACCTATAAGATTATAGTGGGCGGCCAGTCGAAGTATGTGCTGCAACGTATCAACAACGCCGTCTTCACCGACGTTGAGATGCTGCAAGACAATATCGAAGCCGTGACGAGCCACATCCGGCACAAATATGAACGACAAGGCATCGCGGACATCGGACGTCGGGTCTTGCATTTCTTGAAGGCCGACACGGGGAAGACCTACTTCGTTGAAGACGGAAAGTATTGGCGCGTGATGGACTTCATCGCCGACAGCTACACCTACGAGGCCGTCACGCCGGAATATGCCTACTATGCAGGCCGTTCGTTCGGCGATTTCGAGTCGCTGCTGACCGATTTGGCAACGCCGATAGGGGAGATCATCCCTGATTTCCATAACATCGAGTTCCGCTTGAAGCAGTTGGACGAGGCCATCGCTGCCGACAAGGCAGGCCGCATGAAAGACCCTGAGGTGCAGGACTATGTGGCCAAGATCAAGGCTGTGGCTGAAAGGATGTGTTTGGGCGAACAACTGTACCGCGAGGGCATGCTGCCGAAGCGCATCTGCCATTGTGATACCAAGGTCAACAATATGCTGTTTGACAAGGAAGGCAACGTACTCTGTGTCATCGACTTGGATACGGTGATGCCGAGTTTCGTCTTCTCCGACTTCGGCGACTTCCTGCGTTCGGCTGCCAACACGGGTGCTGAGGACGACCCCGATCTGGATCACATCCATTTCAATATGGAGGTCTTCAAGGCCTTCGCGAAAGGCTATCTGGAAGGCACCCAGTCATTCCTGTTGCCTGTTGAAAAGGAGAGCCTGCCCTATGCGGCTACGCTGTTCCCCTACATGCAGGCGGTGCGCTTCTTAGCCGATTACCTCAACGGCGACACCTATTATAAGATTAGGTATCCCGAGCACAACATGGTGCGCACGCGGGCGCAATGGAGGCTGTTTGAGGAGGCGGAGAAATGTCTTCCTGAAATGCGTCTGGCGTTGGACCTGTAAGGACACACCGCGTGTGTCCACCAAATGCGTCTGGCGTTGGACCAGTAAGGACACACCGCGTGTGTCCGCCAAATGCGTCTGGCGTTGGACCAGTAAGAACACACCGCGTGTGTCCGCCATACACATCGCGACGTACACCATGCATTACAACACCAATGGAATTTGTTTCGCCTGGATTTTCTTGGCGATGATACGTTTGTCCCTGTCGAGGACGTAGATCTGCGGCTTGGATTCGATGTCGTAGAGGTTAAAGACATCATTCACACGCGCATCTTCTGAGCCCAGATCGACGGCGAACACGGTGATTTCGGGATGGGAAGCACACACCGAATCCAATTCCTTTTTGTCTTGTAGGCAGACATCGCAACTGCTGTCAAAGAAGAACAAGACCGTATATTCGCTCTCAATGGAGTGCAGGTTGAGGGTGTCACCGATGCGGATGTCGGGAGCGACATTGAACAGCGCCAGCCGCCTCAGATGGTCCGCTTTCTCTTGGATCAGGGCTAAGTTGGTCTCGTTCAAGTCCTTGATCTTCAGTTGTGAGAAGTATACGTCGTAAAGCCAAACGAACACTTGGTCCTGTCCCATATATTCGGGGTGGCGGTATCTCTCCAAGAGATGCCACAGGATTAGATCGCGGAGGTCGGTGTTGTTGCTTGTACGGTCAATCAAACGAGTGATTTCCATGGTGATGGAGTCGGGTAGGGGCGTCACCATCTTGTCGAAGTAGAAGTCGATTTGCGAGGTCAACAAGGGGTTGTCGTCCGTCGGGCCGTCGAAGGCTTCTATGCCGTCCCAGAAATGGGCGTTCTGTGCCTGCATGACCGACAAGGGCAACAAGAACAACAGTATCGTTATGGCGATTTTCGATTTCATGCTGCAAAAGTAAAAACAATTTCTTACATTTGCAGCGGAAACAAAATCTGTGCCGTATGAAAAGAATGGTTTTGCTCTGTTTTCTGTGTTTTGTGATCCAAATTGTCGTTTTTGCCCAGGACGAGCCCATCCGTGTGGCTTTCTGGAACATGGAGAATTTCTTCGACCCCTTCGTCGACAGCACCAAGACCTACAACGCCTTCACTGAGGAAGGCATGCAGCATTGGACGAAGAGCCGTTTCTACCGCAAGCGCAACAACATGTATAAGGCCATCCTGGCGATGTCGGAAAATAGACCTATCGGCATCCTCGGCATGTGTGAGGTGGAGAACGAGTACGTGTTGAATGCCCTCTTCGAGCAGACGCCGCTCAAGAAACACCACTACCGCTGGGTGCTCTACGAAGGCCCCGACAAGCGCGGTATCGACCCTGCCATCGTGTATTCCATCGACCATTTCCAGCTGGTGGAAAGCGCGGCGATACCCTATTACAACCCTGAGGACACGGCTTATCATTCTAGGGATATCCTTTATGCGAAGTTTGTGGCAATCAACCAGGTCCCTGAGCCCGTCGAAGGGCCGGCTTTATTGGCTGATACTTTTCATATCTTCGTCAACCACTGGCCCTCACGCTACAGCGGTGAGTTGGAGACCGTGAACTCGCGCGCCTGCTCGGCCTCGATCTTGCGCGCCAAGGTCGATTCTATCGTGGCTGCCGCCCCCGAAGGCTACCATCCCAAAGTCATCATGATGGGCGACCTCAACGACTGTCCCACCGACCCGAGCGTCTACGACGTGCTGCGTGCCCGCCATCCCAGCGAGAGGGAAGAAGGATGCCTCTTCAACCTGTTCGGCAAAAACGACGGTCTCGGCTTCGAAGGCACCTTGAAACATCAGGCCGACTGGCAGACCTTCGACCAGATCATCGTCACAGAGGGCGTGCTCGACGATAGGGAAGGGCTCCACTATCAAGAAGGGAGCGCCCGTATCTTCCATGCCGACTTCATGCTTGAGGACGACGAGACCTACCATGGCAAGAAGCTCTTCCGCACCTACATCGGTCCCCGCTACTTCGGCGGCTTCAGCGATCACCTGCCGGTATACATTGATTTAATTAGGAATGAGGAATGAATCCATATTCCGAATTCCGAATTCATCATTCAGCATTCAAAAAAAACTTACCTTTGCGGCCTAATTAAAAGCGAATTCGCCATGTGGATCGTACTCTCGTTGATTTCAGCCTTCCTCTTGGGCTTCTACGACATCTTCAAGAAACAGACCGTCGTCAACAATGCCATCATCCCCGTGCTGTTCTATAGCACCATGATCAGCGGTGCCCTGTTTTTGCCTTTCATCCTGCTGTCGCAATTCAAGCCTTTCATCTTCACAGGCGGTTTCATGGAGAAACTGTTTATCGAACCCATGACAGCGCGACAGCACTTGCTCATCATGGGTAAGACGGCGCTGATCCTTGCCTCGTGGATGTTCAGCTACTCGGCCATGAAACACCTGCCTATTACCGTGGTGGGTCCTGTCAACCAACTGCGTCCGGCCATCACTGTCATCCTGATGTTCTGCGTTTTTCGTGAGAGCCTGACATGGCTGCAAGGCACCGGCGTGGTCTTGGCCATCATCTCGTTCTATTCCATGAATCGTTCGGGCAAGTTGGAAGGCATCAATTT
>JAEEGF010775022.1_pt1 | contig 12843 bp, 4 predicted proteins | sample 9134171 | NCBI WGS metagenome assembly JAEEGF01 (sample SAMN16246542, study PRJNA631951) | gut metagenome | biome: gut microbiome; feature: rumen; material: AP-attached | host: Bos | place: Iran: Karaj | collected 2018-10 | reverse complement strand
TCATTGATTTCGGACTGTCGGACACCGACTATTTCTCGATCCTGAAACAACCGGCCGGCACTGAGGGCTATATCTCACCCGAACAACGAGAAGGGATGCAGGCGGAAGAGTCCGCTGACGATGAGCACATATCCCGCCGACCACAGCCCGTCGGGCAGACAATAGACCACCCATTCGGGCATATCCCACTGCAGGGTATGCTCACGCCACTGTCGGAGCAGCGGCTCCATCCCTGCACGACTCGCCAATTGATAGATGAGCAATCTGGTCGGGCGGAACAGCAGATAGCCCATCCCCCCAATCAGAACCAGTACGACGCCAAGTATCGTTTTCTGCGTCTGTCTCATTGTTGTGCAAATTTAGCAAATTATCGGTTTTGCACTGCTAATGCACCCCAATATTTAACAATTCTTAATAGGAGAATGGGCTATGACGGCCTTGCTATTCCTTTTTGGCTTTAACGGCTACTTTCTTTCCTTGATGGATATAGACACCCTGAGTGGTCGGGCGACGGCCTATCTTATAGCCTTGCAGGGTGTACCACTCGGTATCGGCCTCGCCGCTGCTATACGTCCTTATGGCAGTGGCTCCATCGATGACAATCTCGAAGGGCTGCTCCAACGAGCCATAGATAGCATCGCTGGCGAAGGGCAGATGTAGCACCTCGTATTCATCGCCCTGATTGTAGACGCGCAGTACGACCTCATTGTCGAGATCGTCGGCCGACGAGCCCATGATGGTAAGGAAGTAGTAGCCACTGTCGAAGACGGCAGCGCCCCGGCACTCACCGTTGACGAAGGCACCCAGTTCGGCATCCTCGCATACATTTCCCTGCCACCTGACCACAGCGATGACGTTCATGTTGTCGGGATAGAGGTGGTTGTCGACGGGGTTGTAATGAGCAGTACGCGGTGCTGCCTGCTGCACGCGGGCGGCAATCGGTGCATAAAGGGCGTGAGCGGTGCGCGGATAGTGGAAAGACTTTGCGCTGCTGGCCATAGAGCGATAGATATAGCCCATGCCCGGCACGATGTTCTGCAGCGTACCCTCCCAGATGCCGTTGCCACGGTAAGAGGCGAAGGCTGTGCGACTCTTCACCACATCACCCGGTTCAGGATCGAGTTCGGCGAAGGCATCCTTGACCGACATCACGTCGTTGGAGAGCGTGCCCATCCAGTTCCATCCGGGATAGATGGTGGCCGCCGTGTCGCGCACGTTGATGAGCGACCCGATGAGGTTGTAGCTGACCGACGAAGAGGTCTGCACCTTATACATATTGCCCGGCGACATCTCCTTGAGGCTGCCCAGGACGGTGCCGTCCGACGGGTTGACCGACGCGATGGCATCGTGGCTCTTGATGTTCATGAACCGCTTACGGTCGGCCTTCGCCTTCGGAAGCACACTCAAGATGTCGTTGCTCTCCGGTTGAACATAGATAGACATCCACGACCAGCCTTGCGGAAGCGAGATGGACTGCTGCAGCAGGTCGGTGGAGCTGAAGATGACAGGATTGTCGTAGGTGCCGAAGATAGCATCCTGTGCATAGCGGATGGAGGTTGCCGGCTCCTTGCCCGGCAGGGTGACGTTGACGATGGGATAGGTGCGTCCGGTCGAGGCATCGTACATCTTGAAGGTGAGGTCGGCCTCGCCCGTGCTCAGTTCGGTGGCTGATGCACCGTACACCACCATGTTGACATAGTAGGCATCGCGCGTGCCGACATATTCGGGTGAGGCGATGCCGCGGCAGTTGCCGGCAGGATCGAAGGCCGCCACCTTGGTGTCGGCAAACTCGCTGATACGGTCTTCGATGTACACCTGTCCGGTGAGCATCATGTTGCTCTCGTAGAGGTCGGGATTAACCTCCCATTCCGGCTCGTCGCCCGACACGACAAGCGTCAAGGGCAGCACGCGCTTGATGCCCAGCCGGTCGGTGACGTAGAGATATTCGGTGTATCGGCCTACGGGCACATCGTTTCCCACGCTGAACTGAACGAGGTCCCAGTCGCTGTTGATGGTGCCAACAGGCTTGTCGACCGTCAGCCACGAAGGCAGTCCGCTGATCTCATAGCTCTGTGGCGAACCAGTATTGTTGACGATGATCTCCGTCCAGTTGATGGCATCATTCCAGCGTTTGCCAAAGATGTGGCTGTTATCCGAATCGTCGTTCCACTTCACGCTGGCGAAGTCGGCATGTATCTTCCACGATACCGGCTCGGAGTTGTTGCCGTGAGTGTCCTTGATGTTGTTGACGGTGACCACGAAGTCGTTGTTGTCCATCAGAGGCAGCGCCGCATCGGGGAAGGAGAAGTACACCTCGTCGGCCGAGGCGGTGAAGTTGAACTGCGAGTCGTCGAGTCGCATCTTGGTGGAGCCTGGCTTCAGAGCCGGAGCGTTGTCAGCCTGCGCCACGGATGCCGACTGCTGTGTGTTGTCGATATGCAGGCGCGAGTCTTTCTCGCCGAAGTTCTGCATCGAGAAGTCGGTGACGACCGTTCCCTGCTGCGTGCGGTGTATCTCCTCCATGGGGAAGTAGCCCACGAGTCCGGGATAGCTGTTGTCCAAGCGTTCGTAGCGCCGGTCGCTGATGAGCTGTCCGTCGAGAGCAGCGCTCCAGATGCGTATCTCGTCGACATCCCCCTTGAAGCGGTTCGTCTCGCTGTCGCCATTCAGCTCGCCGCCCACGATGAGATAGCGGGAAGAGATGGCGGGAATGGCATTATCGGTAAGCACCTTGACCGCCTCGCCGTCGACGTAAGCGATGGTACTGGTGCCCCTGCGCACGTTGAGTGCGAAGTGATGCCAGAATCCGTCGAGGTAGTTGTGGTCGCTCAGTATCGTCTCGCTCCTGACGGTGTTGTCTTCCATCAGCTTGAGTTCCAGCTTGCCCTCATCGAAACCGATTGTAGCTGATGTCGGATGCTGTACGACGGGCTCCGAGGAATCTATGACGGGAGCTGTATTGACGGCCATCAGCGTGGCCTGTCCGCCATTGTCGGCCTCCGAGCCACGGAACCACATCTCGTAGGCGAAGTTGTCCGTCCGATTGGGATTGAAGGTGGCGATGTCTATCTTCAGCGGGCTGCCCTCATTGCCCGAGAGGTGTACGGCCCGGTTCTCGTTGTTGATAAACCAGCTCTCCGACGGCATGTAGATGTGGCGCGCCCTGACCATGTCGGTTATCTGCGTGCCATGTCCTTCGGTCATATTCCAATAGCCCACCAGTCCGGGTGTGTACGAGGCGCGGGCCATGTTGCGTGTCTCATAGAGCTCGGCCGCTGTGATGTCGTTGTTCCATACCGACAGTTCGGCCACCATGCCCTTCATACCATCGCCGCCGATACTCAGTTTGCCGTGGCCGTAGAGATTGCTGGCCGGCACATTCTTGCCGACATATTGCGGCTCCTTGTCGTCGGCCGTGGCATAGAGCATGGTGATATGGTTCTGTGTCTCAGTGCCACTCTTACGACAATAGTTGAGAGCCATGTACGTCCACTTGTTCTCTGGCAGGGTGACACCGGCATCGTAGACCTCCTCTTCCGTTCCGACGCGTGCCTGCAGCACTCCTCCGTCGTGGGTGGAGAGCGACAGCAGATTGTTGTCCGTACCGAGGCTGATGATGGTGCCGTCGCCCTGACGGTAGAACCACATATCGAAGGCATAGTTGGTGTTAGAGAGGTCGTACATGGCATCGGTCTCGAAGCGTTCGCCATTCAGCTGTACAGCCACATCGGGATAGAGGCTTTCGCCGAACACCACGTTGTTCATTCCGCCCTCTATGCGGAAGTTGTCCGACTTGCTCATGGCATTGGCGTTGAGCACCTCGTTGAAGCGCAGGTGCATGTTGTTGCGGTTCTGATAGTTGAGCTGCCCCGTTTCAGGGCTTATCATGCCGAGTAGCTGCGGTCCGTGAGTGTCTTGCGTCACCTCGATAATGTTGCTCTCGAAAGTGACCTCCTCCACCCCATACATACCGAAGGTTTGTGCCTGCAGCTCGTAGAGGCCGTCGTCGGCGAAGTTCACCTTCTGTGTGAACCGGCTTCCATCAGGCATGGGCAGGTAGCCCATGGAGAGGAGCGAGTCGACGGAGGTCCACTGCTGGATGATGTTCCACGAGTCGGCCCCCTTGCGGCGATAACGCAGACGCATTCCTTGCAGCCCGGCGTCTTGCCGGTCGAGGTTGTACATCGTGGCTGTGATGCCGTCGTTGTCGTCGCGATAGGCTTTGTTGAGCACCGTATGGTCGACACTGAGGTCGACATGTGCTGATGCTGGCACGAAGTGGACGCGCAGCTTCACGGTCTCGCTCTCTACGGTCGGGTCTTTCTCCGACTTCAGGATGAGCTGTATGTCGTTGTAGTCGTTCACACTGCGGTCGCTCTGAGTGACGATGAGCGTCTTCTCCACAGTCTCACCGCCCTTCATCTTGATTGAGCGTCCCTCGCGCCCGTTGGAGAGGATGTTGCCATCGACGGTGAGGATAGCTCCCTGCGGATTACTGCGCTCCTTCACCTCCAATATGTAGTTGCAGAGGTCGTTGGTCTCGCTCTGGTTCGACAGCTCCAGCGTGAACTTCGCCTGACCGCCTACCGGCACGTCGGTCACCTCTGCCGAGCCTTTCACCTTCAGCTGCGGTTTCTCTATCTGCATGGTAGCCTCGTTGAGCTTCGTGCCTTCCTCGTAGAAGCGCGTATAGGAGGCTCCCTCGTAAGGATTGGCTGTCTGCCCGCCACGTGTGCGGAAGATGGGTCCCCAGCCTTTCGGCGAGTTATAGACATCGACGGTCAGTGCCGTGCGCGGGTCGCTGTCGCTCATGGTCCACGCCACAGCCTGCGACTTTGTCACGGTAGAGTCGTTGGTGGTGTAGTAGTTGCGGTTCCATTCTGTATGGACGATGCCGTAATAGCCGGCGTCGTTTACCATTCCTCCGATGTTGATATCAAGGCTTGTGGTATATACAGTGTCATTCTTATGAGTATACGACCGCCTGTACGCTATCTCATCTGTATTGCTTATCTTTGAGCCGCTGGCAATGGAGTAGTTGTCTTTCAGCATCGTGGCGTCTGCGAAGGCTTCCAGCTTGTCGCGTTCGTTGTCGGCAATGCGTGCACGCCACTGGTTGATGGAGTTGATGGCGTTCTGCACCTCGTCCTGCACATTCGCATTGTCGGTACCGTTCACCATGCGGTAGCTGGGGTAGCCTTTGGCAGCCGCCATCTGCTCCGCAGTGAACACCTTGGTGTCGCCATTGCTCTTACCGAACTCTGTGTCGCCATCCTTATACTTGGTGTAGTACATCACCTTTCCCGGCACCTTCACGGCCACGTTGTCGTCCCAGTGGTTACCGCTGACATAGCCTTCCTCCAGGCGGCTCTTGATGATTTGCTCCCAGTTGGGTATGAGCGTATTGAGGATATAGGCCTGCGGAAAGATGAACTCCGTGCCGAACTGCTGTCCCACGGTGATGCCGTCTTTCTCGCCAATGTCGTATGTACCGTCGTCTCGCTTGAAGATGCCCAACAGTCGTCCCTTGCTGAAGAGCAGGTTGGTGCTGCGTCCGATGTAGGTGTCGCCACCCTCCGGGACGTAGGTCAGGGTCTTCAGGTCGATGACCATCGAACTGGGTGTCGATGCACTTTCCGTCAGGGTATAGGTGGTATCGTTAGCGGCAAGGAAGTTGTCGGGGTATTGGTCGTTGTGCACAAGCTTTTGGTTGGATATGATTTTGAATTTCGACTTGTTCAGCACGGCGATACCCATGACCGTACCCGTTTCCAATTCAAAGGTAGGCGTCTCGCTTATATATACACCTATGCCGAGGACATTGGTTTTCGAGCGGAAGTTGGAGTGTGTGTAGGAGTGTATCTCCTTTGTTGTGAGAGAGGCCACCGATGTGGACCCCGGCGGACGGCGGATTATCATATCCACATCGTCGGGACCCTCTGTAACGAAGTTCGTGCCCGTGCCTATGCTGCCCAGGACAATCAGGTCGAGGGCATCGCCCATGGAGTCGGGAGCCTTCCACATCGTCACCCTGCCGTCGATATTGACACTTACCGACATGTTCAGCAGATGCCCTGCGGCAAAGTTGGGCCATCCGGCCACAAACTCGTAATCGACATGCCCCTTCGCATTGGGTGTGATCTCCACGTCGTGGGTCTCGTATGGCATACCCATCTCGATGTCTTCCTTGCCAGCCTTGCCCTTCTCGGCAAAGACGGTGGTGGTGGATGACGCGTCGTTGGAGATATGTATGACGGCGTCGCGCGGCACTTCGCAGGCTTCCAAGCCGGTATCCTGGTTCTTATAGTGCTCGGCCACGTCTATCTCGAAGCCGTATGTCTTGTCCTGGACGAAGATAGGATGAGAGAAGCGATAGTGATAGGTGTCGTCGCCCAGCGTCAGCACGTCGATGCTGTCGCGTTCCAGCGTACCCGTAGCTATCTCCACACGTTTCTCACCGAACACACCGCTTCGCAGATTGTTCTGCCTGACGTTAATCGTGGGATTGACGCGCAGCTGCCGGTTCATCTTTGCCGAATAGTAATACTTCATGATAGAGCCTTCGCCCAGCGTCAGCGAGTCGCTCTGCATCTTCTCCTTGACGGTGTTGGTGGCATCGATGACGGGCAGATTCTGCGCAAAGACGGGCTCATCGTCGTACTGGGTGCCGCCCTTCAGCCGTATGCTCTCCACCTTGTACTTCAACGGGGGAAGCATGGCCGAAAACTCACCAGTGCGTTCGTCGGTGGTGATATATATATAATAGGTGTCGTCGTGCTCGCCACCGGCACGATAGGCTGTGCTCTGTATGCTGTCGGTGGCCGAGGCCACGGGCAGGTTCTCCGTACCGAAGGCGCCCTCGCCGTGGTCGTTCACGATATAGTTGAACGAGCATTGCGACTCTTTTCCAAGCGAGAGTTTTATCTCTGCACGGCCGATGCGGTTGGTGGAACGGCGGAAGCCGAGCGGCTCGTCCTGGTCGGAGAAGCCGCCGTTGATGCGTCCCGTTACGTTGACGAGCGTAGAGTCGATGAAGTTGACGGTCTCAGCACGACGAAAGTCGTAGGTAGAACCGTCCATCGGGAACGCCGTCAGGCGGTGTCCGTTGCGGTAAGCCTCTATGCGGTGCTGACCGATAGGAACGGAAATCTCGTATTCGCCGTTGGCATCGCTCACGGCAGCGCCACTGCCCGACTGCACGAACGCGCCGTCTATCTTAAACATAATACTGTCCGCGGGGATGTTGGTATTCAGGTATGTCACCTTACCTTTCACGGGGAACGACGACACGTCGGTGAAGTCGTAGCCGTTGAGCGTCAGGCTTCCGCTGCCGATGAAGCCGTTGCGCGAAGCGGGGTTGAACTCATGGATACCCTTCGTCGGCAGTACGGTGTAGGTGCTTCCGCTGCCCACGAACGGTATGCCGCGCAGGATGTATTCGCCGTTCTTGTTGGTCAGCGTATAGCGCGACAGCTGGTCATCGGCAGGCACGATGGTCGAGGCCGTGATGTTGTTGCCCACCGTGGCATGGCGACCGTTTGGCATGTCGTTGGCGTAGGAGGCGTCGAACACGTAGCGGTCCAGCCCTTCGTCCATAGGCCAGTAGAGCCTCAGCCCCTGCTCGCGACCGTTCAGCACGCGGTCGGCGTAGGCCGCCTGCTCAGTCTCGGTGAGTGCGTGGTCCCAGACGCGCACTTCGGTGATGTTGCCTTTGAAGCCTTTGTCGGCAGAAACAATGGCAGCTCCGCCGACGGAGAACGTCCCCTCATTGTATAGAGGAACAGCTTCGGTACTCTCCTGTGTGGATGTGGTTACAGGTGCGACATATTTTGCCCATACGGGGTTGTCAGTATTAGGTATAAGCAGCGAGCTGAGCCCCTTTACGTATGACCCCTCGAAGCTTACGGGATAGCCATCGTACATCTGGCAATCAGGCGTCACAGTCTCAGACTTAATCACATCGCCACTTGTCTCCCACCGTAGGAGCGTCATACCGCCGGACGTGGCATCGCCAATGCTGAAAATCTGTTTGCCATTCTGGTTTTTCACCGTCAGCAACGAGTAAACGCCGGCTGGGAGCGAGATACCCAAGTCGTAAAGACCTGCCGAAGCCTTTAGGTCGTAGCCGTAAACTATCGGAGCTTCGAGCGTCTCAAACTTGTGATACAACCACAGGTAAACCCAATTATTGGCATTGTATTTGCCGGCTGTGTATTCATTGCGCTCTAATAGCTGATAGCCATCAGCTATCAGCTGAGTCTCTATCTCATTTGTGGGCACCGAACCATAGACGGTCTCTCCGTTCCATATCACGGAAGCCTTGTATAACGCGGGACAATAGTAAATGCCCTTGAAATGATTGACTTGTGTATATACTTTATTGGTTTTCAAACCAGCCGTCTGGCGGCAGAGCAGTTGATATCCCCCATCGGTCTTTTCGCCCGCAATGAGTCTTCCCACGCCCGGTATCTCGCCAAGCACGGCTCCCTCGGAGAGTCCTTCATCGGGGCGGACAAAGAACTGCACGGTGTAGTCCTTGCCCTCGCCGAAGATTTTTTGTATCTCTTCTTCGCCAGCATTCCACTGGATGCCCGTCGATGCGCCATCGACGCGCTGCGAATAGGAACGGACAGTGTTGTCGTCGGTGGCCTCTGAGGGGCGGAGCGTCAGACGCACATCCTCCACCGACGTGCCGGTGCCGAAGCTGATGCGACCGCTGACGACACCGCGGGCCTGACAGAAGCCCACGTCGGTCATGGAGTTCTGCAGGGCATTGCCGCTATACACCTCGAGCCTATACTCGTAGTAGTAGCCCGGCTGCACGGTGTTGTCTTCGTAGGTATAGACGCCGGACGTGCCGGCTTCGGTTTTTATCTGAATGAAGTCGTCGTCGGAATTGACGTAGCGGCGATAAAGCACGTAGGTAGAGTTGGCCGTTCCCACCTGATTGGCGTTCCACGAGAGGCGCACGGTGCCCTCATGAGTGCCCTTCGTGGCGGAGAAACCGGTAATCTTCGTGCCTTTGAGCAGGCCGGCATAGACGGGGTCGCTGTCGAAACGTGTCGCACCGCCCGTCAGTTCCAGCCTGACCATGTACTGATAGCGCACCTGCGGGTTGGGCAGGTTGCTGTCCTCGAACATCAGCAACGTACCTGCCTTGGGGTTGGCGTCGCCGGTGACATTGCCGTACTCGCTCCAGTTGTCATTGGCCGTCTCACGGCGCATCACCTTGAACTTCACCGTTTCCGACGTTGTCGGCACGCGCGAGTACTGCCACGTCAGCCGCACCTTGTCAGCCACGGTGGTGTCTTGCTGCAGGGCATAGATGCTCATCGTGGGGGCTGTAGTCAGCAGGTTGCTTTCGCCATAGCCCAGCCGGTCGAGCAGGTCGGCAGAGGGCGCCGACAGCTCGGCAGTGTTGATGCCGTTGCTTATCCAGTCGGTCGGCACGTTCACCACCCTGTAGCGATAGTTCTTCGCCTGAGCCACATTGTTATCGGTGAACTGTGTGCGGCCTGCCACGTCGATGACACCGCGCTTAGTCCATGACACATCAGACGGGACATTGCCATTCTGGTCGGTCTCTATACGATAGATATAAGGTGTGACGGCCATATAGTTCGCACCCTGTGGCTGCGACCACGCGAGGTCGGCAGCCAGGTCGAACTGGCGGTACTCCACGTGTGCTCCATTGGGCATTGGCACCACTTTGAAGATGTTCTTCTGGCTGTATCGGTCGGTTTTCTCCCAGAAGTATCGTTCGGGGTCTTTCACCCCCTGCCGAGCCTCCACGTTGATGTCTATCCGTCGGGGATTGCCGATGCCGCCGGGGATGGTGGTGTTGTACTGCTTGGCTTGGTTTTTTTCGCAGTCGAAGGTCTCGCGCTGGACGTAGGTGGTCCCGTCCTGACGGGTATAGACGTACTCCACGTTGTAGGAACAGGTGCGCATACGCACGGCGTTCACCTTCTGTGGCACGTCGTCGGGCAGCTTAGGCACGGTAAACCTGATGTTCGATGGCGACGTACGCTCCACCGTGTAGGTGTTGGTGGCGAAGTCGTAGAGTGCAACTTGTTGCATGATGTCGAGCGACGAGTTGAGCGTCATGGTGTATTCATCGCCGTTAGAGTGGGTGAACTTATAGTAGATTTTCCACTTGCCGCCGGCCAGCTCTGCCGGGTAGTAGTAGTCTATCTTCGTCACCATGTAGTGGTAGTCGCTACCTTCCTTGGTCAGCCAGAAGCTTTTCTCCGTCGTTCCTATCTCCTGGTCGCCCGTCTGCGAGTTGGTGAACCATGCCTTGGCGTTTGTTTCGCAAAGGTAGGCCTTCACTTCGGCCGTCTGGCTCTCGTCGTCGCCCTGATTGATATACTTCAGATAGAGGAGCTTGACGGTCTGCAAGCCGTTGGTGGCATAGACGTAGCCACCTGCGGAGTAGGTGTTGCCATAGTCGAGGTCGGCAATGTTCAGTTCCATTTTGATGTGGTCGCTGTGCGAATAGGCATGGTAGTGGCCCTCGTCGCGCACCCAGTCGGAGGCTGTCGCCGAGATGCTACCCAAGAGGAGCATCAAGACGAAGAATAGCGAACGGTGTTTCATATCTGTGCAGATTTTTTTGATTCTTCTTTATTGATTAATCTTTAATTTTCTAATTTTTTTATTCTCAATTCATTCTCCCTCGCTGGCATCTACTTCTTCTAAGCCGATGCCTATGAAGCCTTCGTCGTTGCCATATGTATTGGCAGAAGGCGACGACGTGCAGACGATGGTTGTCTCTTCCAATGCAACCCTTTCTACATAAGGTTTTGCGTAAGTTTTTTTGTTCATTCTTAAAATATTCACCTTTATTACTTTTTCACCTTCTTATAGAAGCCAGGCTGTCGAGGGCGGTCCGGCAGACGCTGCCCGCTGAAGGTGTACCATTGAGAGGGCTGATGGTTGAAGGTTGATGTTTGATGTGTTCCTTCGGAAGTGTGAGGGTGGATGTTAGTTGCTTCATCCTCCTCGCCGAAAGCGATGCCGATGCGCGCGTTCTGCACGTCCTGCAAGTCGCTCTGCTTCACTTGCAGATAGGCACGGTTGGCACCTAACGTGCCGCCTGACGTGGGATAGAAGAATCCGCTCTTCAGAATCATGTTGACGTAGGTGTCGCCACTTTTCTCTGAGGTCTTGTCGATAAAGGTAGGTTCGGTCACGCCGACGAGCATATTGCCCGCGAAGCGCGTCTCGTCGGCTTCGTATTGCTCGTTGTCTGGCTCTTCATCCACACGAGGCAATGACACGGTGAACGTACTGTTATCCGTGTGGTGCAACAATATTCCTTCGTGAGGCAAGATATAGCGGACACGCTGAATGTGGATTCGCTTTTCGCCGTTTACTTCCACTATCTCCGTAGGGATATAGAAAAGGAAGTTGGAGCCGTCGTTTTCGTCATAGAAAAGGGCATTGCCGCAGAAGGTTGCCAGCTCTGCTCCCTCTTTCATCGTGAAACGGCCATAGATTTTAGCCCCGCCTATCTGCTGGCTCCCTACCCTACTGGCGGGCAGCACCACTTTTGCACTCACGAGAGAGGCGCTGGTGTTGATGATCGTATCAAGCGGAAACGCATCGTTGTAGATGTCAATCGTCTTAATATGGTTATCGGCACCCAGCCCATCAAGCATGGTGCCGATGTTCGCCGTTGTCATCCCGCTGCCGTTGATGGTGATGGCCGTGAGCGATTGCCGCACGTCGGAAAGGGCATTCTGCCCATCCTGCTTCTCAAACTCCGGGTTTCCGCCGTCGATGGTCATGTCGCTGAGATTCTGATTACTCCTCAGCGACGCGAACGCATTATAAAGCACCTTTACCACCTGACGGGGAATGGTGAGCTCTTTTTCTGCGTTGACGATAGCAACACCTTCCGTGCTGACACCACTGACAATAGTCTGCCCCTCATCAGCGTAAGCAAAGCAGTCTACTTGTGCCGATGCCATCTGGGAAGTAACAAGGAGAAGAAAAACACTAAGAACCGTGCGCATTTTGCTATTTATCCATTTTCGTGCAAAGTTACGATTTTTTATTCACTAACACAACCAACTTTCAGAACTTTTATACATTTTTAAAAATAGCAAACCGGCCCAGGGGATTGTCTCTGACTGCATAAGGGATAGTCTCTGACTGCATAAGAGATAGTCTCTGACTGCATAAGGGATAGTCTCTGACAAGCTCAGGAAACATCTCTGACAAGCTCAGAGACTATCCGCATCAAGCTCAGAGACTATTTCCATAAAAAGTGCGACTTCCATTGAATAGGTTTTCGTCTAAAAACACCTCAACACCTCACCAAAATGCGCTGAATCGCCCTGTTTATCGGCCTTCCCGATGGTGAGGTGTTTGGTAAACACCTCACCATCCAAAACCCGCTGTAGCAAAGGGTTTCAAGGCATTTTGGTGAGATGTCGGGATGTTTCTCTGCTAAAACTGCTCGCTTGTGTTCGTGAGCCATCGGGCAGACATTGTATGTTTAAAGATTCTTAAATTAGCACTCAAAAATTTTCCTTCTCCCGCTTTCGTTCGTCTATAAAGATAAAGTGCGACCCACGGGCCGCACGATGCCTTATGATATCTATCAGAATAATAACTAAAATACTGAACTTTCGCAAGTGAATATTCATTCATCAAGCGACTAATTTATACATTTGATAGAGCCTATGGAACATAGGATTGGCATCAATAACCGCAGAAAGCAGTTCACTGGCATCGGCAGAGATCATCTCTGCGATTTCCAGGATGGCGTCCAATATCAGTTCCCATATCCTGTCCGAGGCGGACAGCTCGAGAGTACCGGCAGTGGCTTCACGG
>JAEEGF011741225.1_pt1 | contig 12844 bp, 10 predicted proteins | sample 9134171 | NCBI WGS metagenome assembly JAEEGF01 (sample SAMN16246542, study PRJNA631951) | gut metagenome | biome: gut microbiome; feature: rumen; material: AP-attached | host: Bos | place: Iran: Karaj | collected 2018-10 | reverse complement strand
TGAAAGCCGTTCAAATCCCGCCGTCTGGGTGCCTGTCGTGGCGGGAGGCATCGTCCTTCTGGCAGGCGGCGCGTTTGCGGCTTATAAGATCCTGAGCGCGAAGCGCGATCAGGCCCTGGCGGAAAATGAGGACGCGGACAGCGCGGAGGAAGATTTCCTCGAAGACGAGAACGCGTAAGAGACCGGCCGGGCGGAAGGACCCGGACTCCTGAAAATCATGAAAAAAGGTCAGATTTACCAAGGGGTGTGCAGGGAAATCAGATTCCCGAATCGGGCCGTCATCCAGACAGAAGAAGGCGAGACCTGCGTGGTCGATTCGGCGCTCCCCGGGGAAACAGTGGAATTCCGCGTGGACAAAGCCCGGAACGGTCGGTTTGAAGGGCGCCTTCTTTCAGTTTTGAAGCGCTCTCCGGAAGAGACCGCGAAAGACGTATGTCCGCATTTCGGCATCTGCGGCGGCTGCCTCTATCAGACGCTCCCCTATGTGAACCAGCTGAGACTGAAGGAATACCAGGTCCGGCAGCTCCTGGACAAGCTGGATTCCGAATATAAGTGGGAGGGCATCAAGGCCAGCCCGCAGCAGTTCGCCTACCGGAACAAGATGGAGTACTCCTTCGGCAACGAGGAGAAGGACGGACCGCTCACGCTCGGACTGCACAAGAGAGGCGCGTTCTACGACATCATTCCCGTGAGGGACTGCCGGATCGTGGACGAGGACTTTCGCTCGATCCTGTCGGTCACGCAGGCATTTTTCCGCGCGCTGGACATCCCCTACTATCATAAACTGAAACAGACGGGCGTCCTCCGGAACCTGGTGGTCCGAAAGGGCATGAACACCGGCGAGATCATGATCTGTCTCGTCACGACGAGGGGCCTTCTGCCGGAGATCGCGGACGCTTATGCGGGCGCGCTACGAGCGATCTCGACGAGAGGAACGATCGTTTCGATCCTCCATCTTCTCAACGACCTGCCCGCGGACACGGTCCAGGCCGAGCAGATCCGGGTGCTTTACGGACAGAACTTCTTCTACGAGAAGCTCTTCGGCCTCAAGTTCCGCATCACGCCTTTCGCCTTCTTCCAGACGAATACATTTGCGGCAAAGGTGCTTTTTGAGACGGTGCGCGGATATCTGGGCACCACGAAGGACCAGGACGTCTATGATCTGTACTGCGGGACCGGCACCATTACCCAGGTGCTCGCGCCGGCGGCACGGACCGTCATCGGTGTGGAGATCGTGCCTGAAGCCGTGGAAGACGCCATCGAGAACGCGAAAATGAACGGGCTTTCGAATGTGCGTTTCATCTGCGGCGACGTGTTGGAAGTCATCGACCGGATCGAGGAGAAGCCGGACCTCATCGTGCTGGATCCGCCCCGGGAGGGCATCCATCCGAAGGCGCTTCAGAAGATCCTGAACTTCGGCGTGAAACGTATCGTGTATATTTCCTGCAAGCTGACTTCGCTTGTCAGAGACATCGAAGTGTTCCAGCAGGCAGGTTACTGTTTGGAGAGGGCGTCGGCGATCGACATGTTCGTCGGCACCGTGAACATCGAGACCGTCGCCGTGCTGACCAAAGCCCGCGACAAGCGCGTGAGATCCTGAGGAGGAGAAGACAATGAAGAAGACTGAATTCTACATTCCGTCCAATGACGGTGTGACCAAACTGCACGGCTATGTATGGGCCCCGTCCGTACAGCCCCGGTTCATTCTCCAGCTTGTGCACGGCATGGTCGAATACATCGACCGTTACGACGCATTTGCGAGCTTCCTTGCGGCCAATGACATCGCGGTCATCGGACATGACCATCTGGGCCATGGAAAGAGCATTACCGACGAGTCTAAACTGGGATTCTTCGCCGAAAAAGACGGCTATAAGATCGTCATCGACGACATGCATGCCGTCACGGAGGAAGGCAAGAAGCGCTTCCCCGGCGTCAAGAATTACATTCTCGGCCACAGCATGGGATCCTTCATGGTCAGAAGATTCCTCGCGGTCTATCCGAAGGACGTGGACGGCGCGATCATCATGGGCACGGGCTATATCCCCGGCGCGCTTGCAGGCGTCGGAAAGACCATGTCCAAAGCGGTGAGGGGCATGAGAGGACAGTTCCATCAGTCGAAACTTCTCACGAACCTCGCTCTCGGCTCCAACAACAAACCCTTCGAGCCTGCCCGCACGCCCTGTGACTGGCTCTCCCGGAACACCGAGAACGTCGACAAATACATGGCGGATCCGCTTTGCGGCTTTATGTTCACAAGCTCTGCCTATACGGATTTCTTCACGGTCATTTCGAAGATCGCGAAGCAGGAAGACTTCGACAAGATCCCGCGGGATCTGCCGCTTCTTCTGACTTCGGGCGAACTGGATCCGGTCGGCGGCAAGGACGCAGTCGAGAAACTCGCCGCGGACTATGAGAAACTGGGCTTCACCGACGTGACCGTCCAGCTCTATCCGGAAGACCGCCATGAGATCCTGAACGAAGTGGACCGGGACAAGGTTTTCGCGAACATCCTCGCCTGGCTCGTCGACAAGGCGGAAGGCTGAGACGACAAAGCCGCGTCACGGAGTTTCGGTGCGGAAATCCTCGCGCCTTCTTGGGACAGAGAATATCCCCAAACGCTGAAAAGGTAGAAGAATATGATCGCAAGAGATCTCTCGGGCGCGGACGCAACCCGGCTCCGTGACAAAAAACTATGGCTGTTCGACATGGACGGCACGATCTATCTCGGGAACCAGGTGTTTCCGGGCACGGTTCCGCTGTTTCGGGAGATCCGCCGCCGGGGCGCGCGTTATATGCTCGTCACGAACAACTCTTCACGCTCCCGCGAGACATATGTCGAGAAGGTCCGGAAAATGGGCATCGATGCGGCAGAGGATGATTTCTACACCTCCGTCGACGCAACGATCGAATACCTGAAAGAACATTTTCCGAAGGCGCTGGTCTATGTACAGGCCACTCATGCCTGCGTCGACCAGCTCAGGGACGCAGGAATCTGGGTCACCGAAGCGTATGACCGCAATGCGGACGTCGTCCTGGTCGGCTTCGACACGGAACTCACCTTTGAAAAGCTGAACCGGACCTCAGAGATGCTGACCGGTTTCAAAGGCGCCTATCTTGCGACCAATCCGGATCTTTCCTGTCCGACCGAATACGGTTATGTGCCGGACTGCGGATCGATGTGCATCGGCCTCAAAAACGCGACCGGACTCGAACCCTTCGTCATCGGAAAGCCCGAGCCGACCATGCTGGAAATGGCCGTCAGGCTGGCGGGCCTTCAGAAAGAAGACGCCGTGATGGTGGGCGACCGTCTGTATACGGACATCGCATCCGGCGTGAACGCAGGCATCGATACCATTTGCGTGCTCTCGGGCGAAGCCACAATGGACGAGATCCTGGCTTACGACAAAAAGCCCCGGTGGATCTTCCGGGACGTTTCCCACATATTAGAGGTGTTGTCATCATGATATTCGGCAAGCACATCAATAAATATTACCTCAAATACGGGCCGCTCCTTCTTCTGGGCATTGCGGCCCTGATCGTCGTGGATATCGCGCAGCTCAAACTCCCGGAACTGTACCGGATGGTCGTGAACGGCATGAACACCGGTGAGGTGGAGTATGAAGGCGCGATGACCGTGTTCAACATGGATTTCCTGCTGGACAAGGTCTGTTTACCGCTGGTCATCGTCATTCTCCTCATGGTTCTGGGCCGTTTTGCGTGGCGCATCGGCTTCTTCGGCTCGTCGGTACGGATCGAGGCTTCCTTGAGAGACGAGATGTTCGACCATGCCAAGGATCTTTCGCAGGAGTATTATCAGGTCAACAAAGTCGGCGACCTGATGTCCCTTTTCACCAATGACCTGGAAACCATACAGGACTGCTTCGGCAACGGCGCCCTCGTCGCCATCGACTGCGCGTTCCTGGGTTCGATGGCCTTCATCAAAATGTTCCGCATGAACTGGACGCTTGCGCTCTTAAGCCTGATCCCGATGGCCGGCCTTCTGGTTCTGGGCCTCTCGGTCGGCAGACGCATGATGGACACCTGGGAGGAACGTCAGGGCAAGTTTTCGAAACTGTCCGACTTCTCGCAGGAGACCTTCATGGGACTCAGCGTCATCAAGGCCTTTGCCAAGGAACTGAAGGAACTCCACGCGTTCCGCAAGATCAGCAAGGAAAATGAAGACGTGAACGTGAAGTTCGTCCGTCTGGAGACCATTTTCGACGTCTCCATCGAAGTCTTCATCGCGCTGGTCATCTGCCTGATCCTGGCCTATGGCGGTTATCTCGTCTACAACAAGACCTTCAACGCCGGCCAGCTCATTGAGTTCATCGGTTATTTTGACGCCATCATCTGGCCGGTTCTTGCGATCTCGTTTTTGATCGACATGACGGCGCGCGGCAAGGCTTCTTTGAAGCGCGTGAGCAAATTCCTGGATCAGGAGATCCAGGTGAAGGACACGGAAGAGACCGCGGAGAAAGCCGGGAGCGGCGAGCCCGTGATCCCGGATTTCAAGGGCAGTCTGGAATTCAGACATCTCTCCTTTACCTATCCGGGTTCGGAGGTGGAGGTGCTTCACGACCTTTGCTTCAAGATCGAAGCCGGGGAGAACATCGGCCTGATCGGCCGTACCGGCGCCGGCAAGACGGCCATCGTGGACCTGATCGCACGGACCTATAACGTGCCGCGCGGGACCATTTTCGCGGACGGGGTCGACGTTCTGGACATTCCGATCCGGGAACTCAGAAGCCACATCGGCTATGTGCCGCAGGACAATTTCCTGTTCTCGGACAAGATCTCGGAGAACATCGGATTCTCGTTCCGCGACAAGGCGGACCACATGAAAGAGATCGTCGAAGCGTCGAAGCGCTCCGGCGTTTACCAGGACATCAAGGAATTCCCGAAACAGTTCGACACGGTCCTGGGAGAGCGCGGCGTGACCGTTTCGGGCGGCCAGAAGCAGCGTATCTCCATTGCGCGCGCACTCATTAAGGACGCGGAGATCCTGATCCTGGACGACTCGGTTTCCGCGGTGGATACCGAGACGGAGCGGGAGATCCTCCGGCATCTCAAAGAGACCCGGAAAGGCAAGACCACGATCCTCATCGCCCACCGCATTTCCACGGTGGAACAGATGGACAAGATCCTCTTTATCGAGGACGGCGCCGTCGCGGACTTCGGAACGCCCAGGGAGCTGGAAACACGCTGCGAGGCCTTTGCGGAAATGGTCCGCTTACAGCGTCTGGAAGATGAGAAACACGCAGAGACCATGAACCTTCTGAATGAAGGCGCACGGTCCGCGGGAGAGGAGGCGACGGTATGAGAGAATACTATCCGGTGCTCGTCATAGCCGGTATTTTAGGGCTTCTTTCCGCGGCCTTCCTCTTTGCGTACTTCTCGATCCGCGGCAAGAAAGAGGAGATCGGTTTCGACCGCCACATGAAGGACTCGGAGCTCATCCGGCGCCTTCTCAGATACGCAAAGCCGTACTGGAAGAAATACATCGTGATCTTCATCCTGATGATCATGGCGTCCATGTTCGACATTGTCCCGCCGCTCATCATCGGCGACGTCGAAGAGATCATCAAAGGCGCCTTCGAACTCCGGGAAGTCTTCTGGCGCGTCGGGATCTACATCGTGATCGTGCTGGCCGCGCTGGGAGCCATGTACCTTCAGGCCATCATGCTCCAGAAGGTCGGGCAGAAGATCCTGACCTCGATCAGAGAGGACCTGTTCCTCCACATCGAATCCCTCAGCGCAAGCCAGCTGAACCACATTCCGGTCGGCAAGCTTGTGACACGTGAGGCCAACGACACGAACGCCATCTCGATGCTCTTCACGAACATTCTCGTGAACCTTCTGAAAAATGTCTTCGTGATCATCGGCGTCATCGTGGCGATGCTGTTTCTGAACCGGGCGCTGACGCTTCTGGTGCTGGCCTTTGCCCCCTTCATCGTGCTCTTCACGTTTGTGTTCCGGAAATTTTCCAGAAGAGCCTACCGGAAAGTCAAGGACGGCACGACGGACGTGAACACCTTCTTGTCAGAGAACCTGTCCGGCATCAAGATCACGCAGATCTTCAACAACGAAGAGAAGAAGCTCGGGGAATTCCGCGAGAAGAACAAGCGGCTTTACAAGGCGATGCGGGACGAACTGTTCGTCTTTTCGATCTTCCGGCCGCTGATCTACATGCTCTATATTTCCTCGATCCTGATGCTTCTGTATTTCTGCGGCAAGGGTTACATTCAGAACACCACGCTTCTTGGAGAAACGATCACTTCCGGCGTGCTGGTGTCCTTCTACATGTACATCCACACCTTCTTCAATCCGATCCAGAACCTCGCGGACATGTTCAACCGCCTTCAGTCGGCCTTTGCGTCGGCGGAGAAGATCTTCACGGTCATGGACATGGAGCCTGAGGTGCAGGATGCGGAAGACGCCATTGAGATCGACCATTTCAACGGCGAGATCGAGTTCCGGCACGTATGGTTCCGCTATGAGGACACAGACGTCACGGCCATCCTGAGAGGCGATATGGACGAAGGCGCGATCGAAGGCCACGGCGGCGAGATCGAAGAAACCGAGGCGCAGATGCATCACACCCCGGACGGATGGATCCTGAAGGACGTTTCCTTCCATGTGAAGCCGGGAGAAACGGTGGCTTTCGTCGGCGCGACCGGCGCGGGCAAGACCACGATCCTGTCGCTGGTCTGCCGGAACTATGACATTCAGAAGGGTGAGATCCTGATCGACGGCATCGACATCCGGAAGATCAGGCTGTCGTCGCTTCGTAGCCATTTCGGCCAGATGCTTCAGGACGTGTTCCTGTTCTCCGGCACGGTGCGTTCGAACATCGTGCTTCGGGAAGAGTCCTTCACGGACGAGGACGTTCAGGCCGCCTGCCGCTATGTGAACGCGGACCGCTTCATCGACAAGCTTCCGAACGGACTGGACGAAGAAGTGCGCGAGCGCGGCAACAATTTCTCGGCCGGACAGCGGCAGCTTTTGTCCTTTGCCCGTACAGTCATTCACAAACCGGACATCATGATCCTCGATGAAGCCACGGCCAACATCGATACCGAGACCGAAGTGCTCATCCAGGATTCGCTGGAAAAAATGATGAATATCGGAACGATGCTGATCGTCGCGCACAGGCTTTCGACCATACAGCACGCCGACCGGATCATCGTCATCAATCACGGAGAGATCGTGGAATCCGGCAATCACTTCGAACTTTTGGAAAAGCGCGGCGCATACTACAAGCTCTACAAGCTTCAGTACGAAGCCGAGTAAAAAAGTCCATAATAACAGAGGCGCCCTCCGAGGAGGGATGCTCATAAGAAAGTTTTGTATCAAAACGATTTGGGCATCTGTCGAACAAGGTTGGCTAGCACAAAATACTGGTCTGTTGAGTTTATCAGCAGACCGGTATTCTTTTTAGGCAGCGTCTCTTACAGACTGACACCATAGATGCTGGACATCGTATATATGGGTCGTTATCGCACCTTGTAGACAAGAGATGGAATAGTGGAACATTGGAAAAACCTTATTAGTCCCAAATAGTTATCGCCAGTGTCTACGGAGAATGTCCACGAAGAGAAACATGGGTATGGAACAAAAACGATCGGAGTTTGAAAGAGGTTTCTGGGCAGTTGTAGACATCTTCGTGGACTATGGTAGTAGCATTACGTCAATATTCCTTTTTTCCTAATTCGCTATTAATACGCTATTGTTTATATAGATTTAGACAATCTGGCATAAGATGAGAAAACCGAAGTTAGTTTTGCAACCAACCCCCAAAGAAAAACCTTTTCCTGAACCTTTTCCTGAACCTTTTCCTGAACCTTTTTGTGATCAGTGATGCAACCAAGTGTATAAAAATACGTGTTCTATAATGAGCCACAGTCTTAATTACCTATTATAAAACTTAAACCATGGGGGGGATCCAGTATGATTTAAAACATAAATACGCTTACAATATCATAACATTCAACCTTATGACAACAAACTATTCTGTCTAGAGAGAACAAACTACAGGCAAGCAAGGCGCTGCCAGAAAGGATGAATCATCATGAAGATAACGATAAAGAATTTTACACTGTTCGGATTGATACTGGCTATGATTCTTACCATAAACAACGGATTCAGTGTATCAGCATATGACAAATACAATAAATCTATGGATATCTGTGATGTTATCGTTTCAGCGTATTACCATGCAGGAGACATTTCAAGACGACTTTCCAACGATGAGGTTCTTACTGTAAAAAAATATCAAGCGCTGAGCGATCTGAATGGAGATACGGTAGCGTTTTACATCCGCTTCTCTTCTGGAGTATATGCTGTTATCAATAATGATGTGAATAATCCAACTGCAATTGAGTTTGGAGAAGGATGCAATCACCAGATAGAACTGAATATGAAAGAAAATCCTCATTCTAGAATTCTATACTTTAGTCCACTGAATGTTTATAATGAGAATGAAATCAATACTATTCAAAAGAGTAATGTCAATGCTCAGGTGAAGGACTTCCATGACTATTATCCGAGCATTGGCAAGCAAGATTCAATACTCGCTGGCGAGATAAAAATAATAAAAGAACAATTATTATTGGAAGGAAAAGTTGGTGGAGCAAAAGGAGACGGAGATTATGGCTTCATCAATGTGTCTAACATGCCAAGCGGCAATTATACCAGCGATACCATCATATATGCGACCACCATGGATTGGGCGATTATGAGCGACTATGACGCCATAGCAACAGGTCACTGTGGAGCAACTACGGTCACGAACCTCGCCCTATATTGGGCGAAAAGAGGATATTCGAATCTAAAAGTTCAAAACAGCAAGTATCAAACTTTTGTTGCAGTTCATGCGATAGTTGGGGACGGGCCAGTCAGCGCAATCGCAGGGCATACTGTAACATATTTTTCGAATCGCGGTTATACAGCGAGTTATAGTACTGCAAATAGTACAGCAAATTATAAATCTGCAATCTCAAATGACCGGCCGTGTGGGATATTACTGAGTGATGCACTGTTGTCCTGGCACTGGGTTGTGGGCGTAGGATGGAGAGAGTATACAGCAAGTGGTAATTTTTATTATCGGATCAATAATAATTGGGATAATCATGTGAATGTGTATTATATGCGCGATGTCGGGTCCACTTTATGGGCATGTAAACAGTATTGGGTTTCCAACTAAGGAGGTGATTATAATGCATTACGGAAAAATCCGATCCCGGCTTCCCGCCCTGATTTGCATGGCTGTGCTTGCTGTCTCGTTCATTGTGATCAGATTCCCTTTATATCCTTTGCATAGAATGAAGCAATGGAGTTTGATTCTATTCGTGGCCGCTTTTCTGGTCACACTGGTTTTCGGCGTCTTTATGAAGTTTATTTACTCGCCTATTCTGACGGCTTGTGGTTATACGCTCGGTTTCTTATTAGCCTTGGCAGTTCATTCCGTGTCTTATGATGCAGGCGGAGGCAAATTGGATAACCTGTGGATCATCTGGACGATAGCGTTGTTGTGTGAGACCCTGACAGGGATCGGTATCGATCTGACGCTTGTGATTCAGAAAAAGATTGCAGCCAATCAGGCACAAAGTGAATATGCCTGAGCAAAAGGAATCAACAGACTAAAGCAGTCAATCCTAAAGACCTGCGTGTTTGAATCGGTAGCTTCAAGCATGCAGGTCTCGAATAGGAGAATTGTGGAAGACAGAGAAATAGTCACTTTATTCTGGAATAGAGACCAAAGAGCCTTAAGTGAGGCTCAGTTAAAGTATGGTAAATATCTGTTTTCTATAGCCTATCATTTCCTGTCAAACTATGAAGACAGCGAGGAATGTGTCAATGACTCATTACTCGCCACTTGGAATTCTATCCCCCCGAACAAGCCAGTCTTTCTGAAGACTTTTATGTTAAAAATCCTCAGGAGAAAAGCAATCGATACTTATCGGAAGAAAAAAGCCGCCAGCAGGATTCCGTCGGGGTATGCCGTATCCCTGGATGAGTTAGTTGATTACCCGTCATCGGACACGAATCCTCCTCTGAACGGCCTCATGAAAAAAGAATTGGTCTCTGTTATCGAGTCGTTTTTGAAGACACAGTCAAAGGAAACGAGAGTTGTGTTCATGTGCAGATATTTTTTTATGGATTCAATAAAGGAAATCGCGCAGGCACAGAACATGAGCGAAAGCAAAGTAAAGAGTATCCTGATGCGAGTCAGGAAGCGGTTAAAACAGTATCTGGAGGCTCTTAATTGGTAAACGCTGAAGACTTGTTAGACGCCCTTAATGACGTCAACGACGATATTATTTTAGAAGCCGATAAGGTAAGGAACGGATCCGGAAGACCTGCCCGAAGAGCAGTGGTACTCCGGCTTTTGGCAGCCGCCGCTGCAGTTGTTCTGCTGCTCGGCGCAGAATTGTTTGCCGCATTGAAATTGAATCTGATCGGGGGAAATGAATCTCCGAAATATGCTGAGAGCGATGGAATTGTCTACACGGATTATGCCGGGCCGGTCTTCCCGCTTACGGTTCTTGAAGGCGCAGCCGATGTAGAAGCGTACCGGGAAACCATCTTTGATTTTTCACCCTGCAGAGAAGGAGAAGCGAGCGTTTTTGTAACGGACAGTTACCGTCTGAAGGATCAAGGAGAAGGAGAAAGGACGATCCGTTTCAGGTATCCATTTTCCGGGAGTCTTCAGGACCAGTCGAGCATTGTTCCGACCATATTCATCAATGACAGTGAGGTAAAGACAAACCTGAAGATCGCAAGCGCATCTCAAGATACACAGATGGATTCATGGTTAGCGTATAAAGAGTTGTTAGAAAACGAAACATCGGAGGACTCCCTGATCGAGCAGACGCTTGCGGGGGAGCCGGCAACGGTTTATCGCTTTTCAGATATTCCGATTTCCGAAGGAAGTGACACGGAAGAGTTAAAGGTTTCCATTTCCTATGATCCTGTAAAAACGAAGGTGCTGAGCTATGGCTTTACGGGGGTCGAACAGAGCAATGATTCAGAAACAGTCTTCTTATACGCCCCGCTCATCCAGTCAGACGAGGCATGCCTGATCGTCCTCGGAGAAGGCCTGAAAAGTTACGAAGTGACCCTTATGGACTTGAATGGGGAGCCAAACCTTCTGAATGATTTGGAAACGTCAGCCATCCTGTACGAAAACACCATGCCGTACTTTGATGCTTTGGCTGCTGCTTCATCCAGATATTATGACGCCATCCGACAAGATGATGCTGAGGGGCAGGACAAAAAAATCATTTCGCTTTTATCTGATGACGCTGTCATTCTGCTCTTTACTGAAACGGCTTTAAAATTCAAATCACTTCAGATACAAGATGCCGTGAATGATCAGGTGATCGAACTGGAAAGCATTTATTCGGCGGTCTTTTCATCAAAGCATTTATTCTGCGTGGAATTCTCTCTTGAACTTCAATCTGACGAAACCGTCCGAATTCTGGCCTCCATGGAAAAGGATGCAAGCAGGAATCGGTACACGGAGACTGCTCGGAAAAGGTCGGATGAAATCGATGGATATGATTTTGTGCCCTGCCTTGGTTCTGAAATCCATTTTCTGACACAGAAGGCAGTTGTCCAAAACACAGAACAGATTGAAATCATCGATCAAAACTTTGGATTTGATCTAAACAAGCAGATCACCGAGGTCATGTTGGATCCGGCTGTGGAGTACTATTATATGAAAATCCGAAGAAAATGACTTTGTGATAAGATTGGGCCGTTTAATCTGATGCGCGCCGAGCCCTCTCTTAAAGTACAAACGATTGGCAATAAATGGAGCAAAGAGTATAATATTGCCAAAACGTGATGTACGAGGAGGGCCCATCATGCCTCAGTGGTTAAAGGACGCTGTCTTTTACGAGATCTATCCGCAGAGTTTTTACGATACGAACGGGGACGGGATCGGGGATTTCGCCGGAATCGAGGCGAAGCTTGATTACGTGAAGAGTCTGGGCTGCAACGCGATCTGGATGAATCCCTGCTACGAGTCGCCGTTCATGGACGCGGGCTATGAACGAGGATTCTCATAAGAAAGCTTTGTGACGGGAGCCTTGCGTGTCTGTCAGACAAGGTGAATGAACAGAGTATGCCGGACTGTTGATTGTATCAGCAGGCCGGTATTTCTCTATTTGAAAATAATGGCGTAAGGTCTATATCTAAATTGCTATTCTTTATTATATATGGCGAGCTGACAGGAACTTACTCTTGCAGATAACTCTTGATTAAAAAACCTTAATTGAAAAACCTTAATTGAAAACCTTAATTGAAAAAGAGTAAAAGCATGTAACCTGAAACCCTCATTATTCGCTATTTAAGGTGAAGGCCTTTGCAATTCATGGGAGGAGGTGTCTTGTTTGGAGGATACGAACATTGTCGATCTTTTTCTGGAAAGAAATGAATCCGCCATCTCGGAAACAAAAGCGAAGTACGGATCACAACTTCAAAGGATAGCGAACAGTATTCTGAAAAACAGACTCTCCGCTGAGGAATGTGAAAATGATACATACCTCGAGGCGTGGAATCGTATTCCACCCAACGAGCCCCGCACCTATCTTTTCGCCTTTCTTGGTCAGATTATCCGGCATCTTGCCATAGATGAATGCCGTCGGAACGCCGCTCGCAAACGGCATGCGCTTTTCTGCGAACTCACTAGTGAAATGGAGGAATGTCTCGCCGGAAGGAATGATGTAGAGGAAACTTTGGAACAAAAGGAACTAAGCCGCGCCATTACTGCTTATCTGGAAACCATATCCGAGGAGCAGCGGAACATTTTTGTTCGAAGATATTGGTATTTCGACACCAT
>JAEEGF011826827.1_pt1 | contig 12845 bp, 9 predicted proteins | sample 9134171 | NCBI WGS metagenome assembly JAEEGF01 (sample SAMN16246542, study PRJNA631951) | gut metagenome | biome: gut microbiome; feature: rumen; material: AP-attached | host: Bos | place: Iran: Karaj | collected 2018-10 | reverse complement strand
ACTTTCATAAACACTCCACTGTCTTTCCTCATTTATTGAAAGGAAGCAAAGATACATTGCTGCCGAATCATCTACATTTAATGGAAGGAAGATACCGCTATTTATAGAATATTTTTCAAAGAATTCCACGAATGCCTCTGGTAAGGATGCATCACTTGAAATGGTATATGGCTTGCCATTCATAAATGGAAGTTCCTTTATCGAAATGTTTTGAAATTCCGGAGAAATCTTATTATCTCCATTTGTCCACTCTATAATCATGTCTGCACTAAGTCCATCCACAGACATCTGCACCAAAGCGGTATTAGTGCACTCTATATATTTTCCTGAGAAAGAAAGAATCTCCTCTGCCACTCTGGTGAAGGATTCCTCTGATTCCATAAGTCGCAGTATTGATGTCATTAATTCGTTCTTAATCAGCTTATTTTCAACTTCTTTTTCTTCGCTCTGTGTCTGAGAAAGCTGCTTTAATAATTTTTGATTGCGAAGCTTCTCCACAACAAAGTGTTTTGACAGTGTCTCGATAAGGGCTATAGCCTTATCAAACTGGGCACTGCTTGTAGTTCTAAGGGATGATGGAAGCATAAGTGTGGAAGGAGTTTTCTCCTTATCAATGGCAAAGCACAGCCACATTCCTACTACCTCATCCTTGTCACCTCTGAAGGCAACACCTCTGTATAAAAAATAATCCTCTGCAGAAGCTGGCTCCACAATATTTTCTGGAGCACCATCCACAAAGGAATCTATTATCTCTTTCTTGAGACTCTCTGGAAAATTCGAGTCAACAAAATCCTCCTCAGGCTTGGAACCTGAGAAGGATGTAAGCTGTCCATGTTTTCTGCTAACGCAAATCATATAAAGATCGTTAGCTTTACAGAATGAGTCCTGTAGAGACTGCAAATCATCATTATTTACTTCTAATTCATACATTATTCTACTAGTTGAGTCCATCCGTAATTGTCCGGTAATCTTCCCCACTGAATGCCTGTTAAAGTATCATAAAGCTTCTGTGTAAGCTCTCCGGTTTTACCTCCATTTATTACAACAACATCATCGTTATAACGAAGCTCTCCAACTGGAGAAATGACTGCTGCTGTTCCTGTACCGAAGACCTCCTCAAGCTTGCCATCGTGGCCTGCCTTCATAAGGTCGTCAATTGCGAGGCGTTCTTCTCTGACTGTGTATCCCCAATCTCTAAGAAGGTGAATCATAGAATCTCTGGTAACACCTGGAAGTACAGTACCTACTGTAGGAGCTGTCCAGATTTCACCATCAATCTTGAACATGATATTCATTGTTCCAACTTCCTCAACGTACTTTCTCTCGTTACCATCGAGCCAAAGTACCTGAGAATATCCAAGCTTCTCTGCCTTAACCTGTCCTGCAATAGAACCAGCGTAGTTTCCACCACATTTTGTGAAGCCTGTACCGCCTGCAACTGCACGTACAAGTTCATTTTCTACCAAAATCTTAACTGGGTCAAGACCTGTAGCATAATAAGCTCCAACTGGGCAGCAAAGAATCATAAACTTGTATGATTTTGCCATATGAACGCCGAGAGCTGCCTCTGTTGCAAACATAAATGGTCTGATGTAAAGTGATGTATCCTTCTCAGAAGGTACCCAAGCTTCTTCTGTTTTTACAAGTGCCTTTACTGCTGCAACAAAATCCTCTACAGGGAATGCTGGCATGCAAAGTCTCTCATTAGAATTAATCATTCTCTTGGCATTCATTTCAGGTCTGAAAAGCTGAATCTTTCCATCCTCTCTACGATATGCCTTCATTCCTTCGAATGTTTCCTGTGCATAGTGTAAAGTCATACAGGCTGGATCCATCTCGATTGGTCCCTCTGGGACAATGCGTGCATCGTGCCATCCTATCTCTCTATCCCAATCACAGATAAACATATAATCTGTCATGTACTTGCCAAAACCAAGGTTATTCCAATCTGGCTTGTCCTTTAATTTCTCCCTTTTTTCAAATCTAATTTCCATCTTAAGCCTCCGTACAAATGCTATATATTAAACTTGAAACTTATTATCGTACTTTTCTTTCCATACGTCAACACTTTAGTGTGCTAAATTGCCCCTTTCTTTTTACATTTTTTTCATACTTTTACAACAAATAGGCTATCCCTTTAATGCTATAATTCATTTAGATTATTATAAGCAGGTTTCAAAATATGAATATTTATACTCAAGTTTGCGGGCTAGTCATCATTACTATGCTCCTATTTTTTTACGGAAAACAGCCAACCATGGGCTTGAGTTCCGAAAGAAAATTCAAAATTACGCTACATATTATCCTAGGGTGCGTCCTTTTAGATATAGCATCCTGCTATTTTATTGTTTATAACCGTAGATACTCACCTGACGTAATAAATGTTATCTGCAAACTATATTTATTATCCCTTCAATGTGTGGCTTTTTCAGCCCTTGGATATTCAGTCTCTGATATATTCGAGTTCATAGGTTCAAAGCAGGAGAAGTTCCTAGCTGTATGCTTCCAGGCATTCTGTGTTTGCGGACTAATAGTAACCATGTATTTGCCGCTTCACTATTACTATGATGGAATGCTTTTATACTCCTATGGTCCTGCTGCAATATTGACTTATGTTTTAGTAGCCATATATATCCTTTCAATAATTGTTTCAGCTTTTATATTGAAGCATCACCTTAAGGAAAAGAAGGTTTATGCACTACTTGTGTGGATGGCCATATGGTCTATATCTGCTATTATCCAGTTTTTGAATCCAAAGCTCTTGATTGTCAGCTTTGCTTCCTGCATAGGTGCATTGATTATGTATTTTGAGCTGGAAAATCCTCAAAGCTCGATTTCAAGAAAAACCGGTCATTTCAGTTCGGCAGTTATCCACGAATATTTGGATTATCTCTATCAGAGTAAACAAAATTTTTCCGTAATGCGTATTTCTTTTAAGACTGTTGGAGAAACCTCTGATGAAAACAAGCTTTTAAGAAAAACTATAGAGATGCTTTCCGATTTTTTATTTACCATAGATTCTGCCAAGGTTTTCGATACCGCTGAGGGTTACTTCCTATTAATATTTGAAAATACGGATTTTATGGAAAGCACAAAATACCAGATATCTACCTACTTTCAGGCCATTGAAAATAATTCAGATGTAGATAAAGCCATAACTTTACTTAGACCTTACTACACCATAATCCCTGACTGTACTATATCGGAAAACGCAGATGAACTTATGATGCTTTTGGCAAACTACGTTCCAAGCAATCACGGTATTACTGCTAAAAACGAGGTAATAGTAGATGTGGATGTTATGGCAGATGTTCGCCGCAAAAAGGACATCGAAAAGCTTTTGGTTGATGCCATTGAAAATAACCGTATCGAGGTTCATTACCAACCAATTTATGATGTTAGCACAGAAACCTTTTCATCTGCTGAGGCATTGGTTCGTATCAAATTAATAGATGGAACCTACCTGCAACCAAATGAATTTATTCCTGTTGCTGAAATAACAGGACGAATCATTCCTCTTTCAGATGCTATTTATAGAAAGGCTTTATCTTTCATAAAATCCTATCATATAGAGCGAATTGGTGTAAATCATATAGAACTGAACCTCTCGGTAAAACAAGGTGAAAGTCCTACCTTCACATCAAAAATTTTACAGATGCTGGAGGAATTCCAGTTGGATCCAAACATTATCAATCTGGAAATCACTGAGACTAACTCTTTGCGCAGCAAAGAAAGTCTTTATACAAATATGAAGATGCTTCAGGAGCACGGCTTATCCTTCTCTCTTGATGATTTTGGTTCAGGCAGTTCTAATCTAAATTACATCATCGATATGCCTTTCACAAAAGTAAAGTTAGACCGACTCCTGTCCGAAGAATATTTAAAGAACTCAAAAGCACAGGCTATTGTAAATGCAGTTATAGAAATGGCTCACTCCATGGATATTAAGATTGTTGCAGAAGGAATCGAAACAGAAGCGCAATTTGAAGCTATGAAAGCCCTTGGGGTTGATTATATCCAGGGATTCTATTTCTCAAAGCCATTACCGGAACACGAATTTTTGAAATTTATGCAAAAAAACAACTTATAAATAAGGAAAGCGAGGGAATTTTATGCACACATTTCAACCTTATCCAATTGATATGCTGGAGTGGAATCCAATTAGAAAATTAGCTGAGGATGGTATTGCCATCGTGGCTGAATATGACGGAAAAGTCAATGCTACCTCCTCCCACAATGGTGGTGTCGGGCATATTTGGGGAAAGAATGTGGTGTATGCATTCCTGAGAAACACCAGGTATACCAAGCAGCTTTTGGATGACAGCGAGTATTTCAGCGCCTGCTTCTTTGATATGAATGAAAAGAACAACGTACAGCTTATGAAAGTTCTTGATCAGCTCAGTGGTCGCAATGAAGATAAGCTTGCCGCCTGCCGTGTAGAAGTTGAACACGCTATGAATTGCCCATACATTGATGGAGCCAATTTCATTATTTTGGCCCGTAAGATTGCCGCTGTGCCTATGACAGAAAATACAATCTTAGATTCTAAGATTTTGAATGAACAATACTCCGAGCGTCATTTGGATGATTTTCACACTATGTACATAGGAGAGATATTAGATATTAGAGCTAGATAAGCATATTAAAAAGGACTGTTTACAGTCCTTTTTAATATGCCACGACGCACCCATTGCCGAAGGCAATCTTCAATGTGCGTCTTCCCGTTTTAACGATTGAAGAACTCTACAAACTCTTCATATCCATCATTTGTAAGCTGTTCCTTCTGGAACTTTTTATTTTTATTCATACGAACAACAAGTACTGTCTGTCCATCTGCACGGGCAGCCTTAGCCTGAGACATAACCTCTGCAAGCTTCTCTGCTGGGTAGCCCTTTTCCACAAGGTAAGCAACCTTCTTGCTAGCACCTGGCACCTTAAATCCCTGTTCCATAAGAAGAAGGATGATACGCTCGAAGCCAATTGAGAATCCGCAAGCTGGTGTATTCTGGCCTGTGAAGTTTCCAATCATCTTGTCGTAACGTCCGCCACCACCGCAGCTTCCGCCAAACTCAGGAATAGCAATCTCGAAGATTGTACCTGTATAGTAGCTCATACCACGAACAAGTGTAGGATCAAATACAAGCTCAAACTGAGCTTCCTTTGTAGCATTAACAGCTGCTGCAATCTCTCTCATCCAGTCTGCAACCTCTGTATCGAGGAACTCTCCAAGCTTATTAAGAAGTACGTCCATACCTGCTGCAACATCCTTAACATCATCAAGGAGTGCAAAAAGCTCTACATATTTATCAATAGACTCTTTAGCATATCCTGCCTCAAGAAGCTCTGCTGAAACTCCGTCAAGTCCGATCTTGTCCATCTTATCAAGTGTGATGAAGATTGAATCGTAATCCTCCTCAGAAAAACCAGCATAAGCTGCCATGGCCTTTAAGATACGACGCTCATTGATACGAATCTCGAAATTCTTGAAGCCGATGCGGCCAAGAGTAGTTGTTGTTGCAAGAATCAACTCGATTTCTGCAAGGTTGCTAGGCTCACCAAGGATATCAATATCACACTGAGTAAACTGTCTGTAACGTCCACGCTGTGGTCTGTCCGCTCTCCATACAGAGCCAATCTGAAGTGCCTTGAATGGTGATGAAAGCTCATTAGCGTGATTTGAATAGAAACGGCAAAGTGGAACTGTAAGGTCGTATCTCATACCAAAATCAACCACATCCTCTTCTGACTGTGCCTCAGGGATGTTGAGCTTTTCACCTCTCTTCATTACCTTGAAGATAAGCTTTTCGTTTTCGCCGCCCTGCTTGTTAGAAAGATTTCCAATGGACTCCATAGCTGGTGTCTCGATTGGTGTAAATCCAAATGAGCGATATGTATCTTTTATAATAGATGTAACATAATCGCGAACTTCCATCTCGTATGGAAGAATGTCCTTCATTCCGTTAACTGGTTTCTTGTTTAAAGCCATTTCAAATCCTCTCTAAGTCTTTCACGTTTTCTTTCTATCATTTCATCAATTCTATCCATATAAAGCTGGACATCCTTGACATTTTCACATCTAGTAACAGTTTTGCCATGGTCTGTAACGAATTTGCAGGCCGTGCCGCAACCAAGTGCCATTATAGTTTGTTTCTCCTCCATTATCAAGATATTATATAATCCCTCATTTCCAGGAGTAGAATAACCAATATTCTCTAGATTGGCAGCCATGTTTTTTTGTCTGTATAAATAATATGGAGCCATTCCCATACGCTTTGCTGCCTCCAGGCAGATGTCCATATGCTTCTGAGAGTTATCAATAAGATAATCCTCGTATGCTTCCTTATCATAATTAAGGCGAGCTGAGTGCTTTAGTGCCAGTGAATGGACTGTGAGATTATCAGGTGCAAGCTTTTCCACTTCTGATAATGTGTATGCCACATCTTCTATTGTCTCACCTGGCAAACCTAAGATTAAATCCATATTGATATTCTTAAAGCCAAGCTCACGTGCCCATCCAAATACTCTGTGTATGTCCTCCACCTTATGGAAGCGTCCAATCAAATCCAAAGTCTTTTGATTCATAGTCTGTGGATTGATGGAGATACGAGTGACAGGATGATTTTTCATAACCTGAAGCTTTTCAAGTGTGATTGAATCAGGTCTGCCTGCCTCGATGGTATATTCAAGCAAATCGCTGGTGTTGAAATATCTATCAACAAGGGTTAATAACCTTTCTAAATGCTCTGCATCAAGGGATGTAGGTGTACCACCACCGATATATATTGTAGTGAGACTCTTTCCCTTGCAAGCCTCTGCTGTGAAGGCCATCTCCTTTTCCAATGCATCGATATAATCATCCAATCTCTTAGTCCAAAGTCCTATTGGATAAGAAGTGAATGAGCAATAAAGACAGGTACTAGGGCAAAATGGAATGCCGATGTACACTGAATATCCATTATCATAATCAATCTTTGATAAAAGCTGGTGCTCCTTGTGAGATACCTGAAGGCTAAGATTGATTTTCTCCTGCGAAGTAAGGTAGGTGCTACGCATATATGCTGTAACATCAGAATCGCTGGCGCCATCCTCAATCATACCTAGGCTGATTTTGGTAGGACGAATACCAGTGAGAGTACCCCAAGGCAAATCCTTGCCTGTACGTTCGTGCAAGCTTTCGTAGATAGCCAGCTTTAGGCGATTCTTTGTGTCTGGACGATTAGAATAATCGATTTCAATCTTTCGGCCATCCAGGGTAAGCACATTATCCTCGTACTTTACCTCCATGCAAAACAAAAGCTCTTCATCCTCCGGTGCTGGGGATGTACCAATTCGTACATCCTCTTTAGGATAAAAAGCCTTTACAAGGGAATATATATCATATTCAAAATTATCTTCATTTAACTTAACGTATATCATAAAAATGGATTGTATAACCTTTCATTGCCAATAGTGGTAGGCTCGTTGTGACCTGGATAGCAGATGGTATCATCTGAAAGTGTCATAAGCTTTGATTTGATTGAATTAACAAGCTGGCTCATAGAACCTTCCGGAAAATCTGTCCTGCCAACGGAACCACTAAAAAGAGTATCTCCTGTAAAAACTATCTCTTCATTAGGAAAATAAAAGCAGCATCCACCAGGTGTGTGCCCAGGTGTATAAAGGCATTTAATATGAAGTCCTGCCAAATCAAGCTCTTCATCGTCCTGCAAATAAACATCTGCACTGTAAGATTCTGAATTACCAAACATATCACCTGAAAGATTCAGGTTAGGATCCTTAAGCTCTCGTTCCTGAGAAGCCGATGCGTATATTTTGATGCCATATTCCTTGGCAGTGGAAGCAGCCTCGCCAGCATGATCGAAATGTCCATGTGTCAGAAGGATGGCTACTGGTGTAGTGCCAGTCTGCGCAACAGCTGATTTAATGCGATCAAAGGCTGAGCCCGGGTCTATTATGATTGATTCATTTGTCTTGTCATTTATAGCCAGATAGCAATTTTCCATTGCTGCTGGAAGTATAACTTTTCCTACTTTCATTTATCCTCTAGGTCTTTCTACATCTATGATAGATTCTACCTGCTTAATCTTTTCAACAAGGGCTCTAAGCTGCTCTTTGCTCTGTGTACCAAACTTTATTGTTATTGTAGCAACGCCCTGCTTGCTGGTCTTAGAGTGGATAGAATCAATATCAATCTCGCGCTCTGTAAAGATACGAGTGATATCAACAAGAAGTCCTGTACGATTGTTACCATAGATATTAATCTCGGTAAGATAAACGCCACCGCTTCTGCCTTCTGCCTCTGCGCCTGCTGCCCACTCAGCCTCAATAAGACGTTCCTTCTCGAAATCTGGAAGGTTAATCATATTAATGCAATCTGTACGATGGATGGAAACTCCACGTCCTCTGGTAACGAAACCAACGATTTCATCACCTGGAACAGGATTACAGCACTTAGAGAAACGAACTGAAACATCGTATAATCCGCTAACTGTAATGCCATTCTTTGATTTTGGACGAATCTTTTCTCCGGAGCCAGAATGCTCTGCAAGTACCTCTTCATCAGTCATCTTCACTGGATGGTCCTTCTGCCATGCAGTGAACATTCTATTAATAACGGCACCTTCCTTGATGGCTCCCTGGCCTACTGCAGCCAAAGTATCTTCCCAACTATGGAAGCCGTATTTATTCTTGATAAGCTCCTGATATTTAGGCTTGTTAATCTCGCCCATATCAACACCCTTCTGCTTAGCAGAATTCAAAAGGAGCTCCTTGCCTTTGGCAATGTTTTCGTCCTTTGACTGGGTGCGGAACCACTGATTAATTTTATTTTTAGCCTGAGATGACTTTACAATGCTGAGCCAATCACGGCTAGGTCCATTTGTATTCTGAGAGGTGACGATTTCTATTCTGTCACCATTTTGTATAACATAATCGATAGGTACCAGCTTTCCATTTACCTTGGCACCAATCATACGATTACCTACTGCCGAATGGATAGAGTAGGCAAAATCGATAGGGGTGGAACCATTTGGAAGGTTCTTAACATCGCCTGATGGCGTGAAACAGAAAACTGTATCTGAAAACAGATTCAAATCTGATTTAAGGAGTGAAGAAAATTCCTTATTGTCGGAAATTTCCTGCTGCCACTCAAGAATTTCTCTAAGCCAAGAAAGCTTCTCCTCCTCACCTACAACTGAAGAGCCCTCACCGCTTTCCTTGTATTTCCAGTGTGCAGCGATACCATATTCTGATGTACGATGCATATCGTAAGTACGAATCTGAATCTCGAAAGGTGCGCCATTAGGACCAATAACTGTAGTATGCAAAGACTGATACATATTAGGCTTTGGCATAGCTATGTAGTCCTTGAAACGCCCTGGAATAGGTGTATACATCTCGTGGATAACACCAAGAGCAGCATAACAATCCTTGATAGAATCTACGATAATACGAACTGCGAATAAATCATATATCTGATCGATGGTCTTGTGCTGATTAACCATCTTTTTATAAATACTGAAGAAATGCTTTGCGCGGCCATATACCTCAGCCTGAATTTCTGCAGCATCGATGTGCTTTCTAACATCATCAACGAGCGAATTGATGTAATCTGTACGTTGACTCTTTCTAAGAGCAATCTTCTCCACCAAATCATAGTATGCATCTGGCTCCAGATATTTCAGTGACAAATCATCAAGCTCGATTTTAACCTTGCTGATACCAAGACGCTGTGCCAATGGAGCATAAATCTCCATAGTCTCACGGGCCTTCTCCTTTTGTTTTTCAGGAGTCATGTACTTTAGAGTACGCATATTGTGTAATCTATCGGCAAGCTTAATAAGGATGACACGAATATCCTTTGCCATAGCAAGGAACATCTTTCGAAGATTCTCTGCCTGAATCTCCACCTTATCAGCGTCGTAATTTAACTGACCTAATTTTGTGACGCCATCAACAAGCTCCGCTACTTCTTCCGAGAACTCCTGAGCAATCTCTTCCTTAGTACAGATGGTATCCTCCACTACATCGTGAAGAAGACCTGCCACGATAGTTTCCTTATCAAGCTCTAAGTCTGCCAAAATAATAGCAACACAAAGAGGATGAATGATATAAGGCTCGCCAGATTTACGACACTGTCCCTCATGGGCATTTCTGGCAATCAAATAGCCCTTTTCAATCATGGAAATATCTGTATTAGGATGATACTTACGAACACGCTCTATAAGCTCCTTGTAGAGCTCATCAGGGTTAACAAAATCTTCTGTTGCGATGACACCATGGCTCTCAAATGACTCTTTCTGACTGAATTTCTCTTCATCATTTTTGTTCTGAGTAGACATAGTATCACCACCTTTCGTAAAAAATTTTTATTAAATATTATATTATTTAACGCCTTGAAAATCAACAATTCTAAGTGCTATATAAAGGAATAATTTCTAAATATTTTGTATCGTCTAAGCTTTTTTGTTTCATATTCTTCCATCTGTACAAATCTGCTATTTTTTGGTATCATAACACCGGTTTTTGATTTTTAAGTTGGACTTACTTTGGCGTGCCTTGGTTTCCAACTTGTTTTTTTGTATATAGAAAGGAAAATATATGATTCAAGCAAATAATGTCACTCTTCGCTTTGGCAAGAAGGCCCTTTTCGAAGAGGTTAATATCAAATTTACTGAAGGAAACTGCTACGGTATCATCGGTGCCAATGGTGCAGGTAAGTCTACATTCCTTAAGATTTTATCTGGCCAGCTTGAGCCTACCAGCGGTGAAATCACAATGAGTCCTGGAAACCGTCTTTCATTCTTAGAGCAGGATCACTTCAAATATGATGAGTTTACCGCTCTTGATACAGTTATCATGGGCAATCAGCGTCTTTACGATATCATGAAGGAAAAGGACGCTATTTATATGAAGGAAGATTTCTCTGACGAGGATGGTATCCGCGCAGCAGAGCTCGAGACAGAGTTCGCTGAGATGGATGGTTGGAACGCAGAGGCTGATGCAGCTACACTCCTTAACGGACTTGGTGTTGATACAGAGTTCCACTACACACAGATGTCTGAGCTTCCTGGTGCATTAAAGGTCAAGATTCTTCTTGCACGTGCACTTTTCGGTTCACCTGATGTTCTTCTTCTGGATGAGCCTACTAACCACCTTGATTTAGATGCTATCGGCTGGCTTGAAGAGTTCCTTATTAACTTTGAAAACACTGTCATCGTTGTTTCCCACGACAGATACTTCCTTAATAAGGTATGTACTCACACAGCAGATATCGATTATGGCAAGATTCAGCTTTACGCTGGTAACTATGATTTCTGGTATCAGTCTTCACAGCTTATTATTCAGCAGCGTAAGGAAGCTAATAAGAAAAAGGAAGAGCAGATTAAGGAATTACAGGAATTCATTCAGAGATTCTCTGCTAACGCTTCTAAGTCTAAGCAGGCTACATCTCGTAAGCGTGCATTAGAGAAGATTCAGCTTGATGACATCCGTCCATCTAGCCGTAAATACCCATACATCGATTTCCGTCCAGCTCGTGAGATTGGTAATGAGGTTCTTTCAGTTGAGAATCTTACAAAGACTATTGATGGTGAGCTTATCCTTGATCACCTTACATTTAATGTTGGCCGTGAGGACAAGATTGCCTTAGTTGGTTCAAACGAAAAGGCTAAGACTGTTCTCTTCCAGATTCTCGCTGGTGAGATGGAGCCTGACGAAGGAAGCTACAAGTGGGGTGTTACTACTTCACAGTCATACTTCCCTAAGGACAATACAGAAATCTTCGCTACAGACCTTCTTATTGTAGACTGGCTTACACAGTTCTCTGAGATTAAGGATGCTACTTATGTACGTGGTTTCCTTGGTCGTATGCTTTTCGCTGGTGATGACGGTGCCAAGAAAATGAAGGTATTATCCGGTGGTGAAAAAGTTCGTGTTCTTCTTTCACGTATGATGATTGAAAACTCAAACGTACTCATGCTTGATGAGCCTACTGACCACTTAGATATGGAATCAATCACAGCACTTAATACTGGTCTCCAGAAGTTCTCAGGTGTTATCATCTTCTCTTCTCGTGACCACGAAATCGTACAGACAACAGCAAATCGTATCATCGAAATCCTTCCTAACGGACAGATGATTGATAAGATGACTACATACGATGAGTACCTTGAGTCTGACGAGATGGCTCGTAAACGTACAGTTCTTGAGCTTTCATCTGATGAGCTTGAGGATGACTAAAATAAAGCACAATAAAAACCGACCTTAGAGTATCACTAAGGTCGTTTTTTTTGCATTCATTTATTATAACGTTACAGTTAAAACTTTACTCTTCTTAAAATCACGATATCGTGATATAATATTTTTGAAGGAGTATTATGTTATGCCAGTTATATCAAGGTTTAACGGGATTGTAATTAGGATGTATTTTCTCACTAGCGAGCACAATCCCCCACATATTCATGCCATCTATGGCGATGATGTTGCTGCAATAGACTTTCAAACAGATAACGTTATTGAAGGAGAATTACCTCCAAAAGCATTAGCACTTGTTTTAAAATGGGTTTCATTGCACAGAAATGAATTATTAGAAATATGGGAGACACAAAATTTTATTAAAATCGCTCCACTAGAATAGGAGGTTAATATGTTTCACAAAATAAAAGATATCCAAGTTCTTCCCGAACACAAATTGAATATTCATTTTGTAGAGGGACTTCGCAAAATTTATGACGTAAATGCCCTATCTAAAAAATATCCAATTTTCAAACAACTTACTGATAATGATGAGTTATTTAATTCTGGTAAAGTTGATGTGGGAGGATACGCAATAGTTTGGAATGATG
>JAEEGF011074713.1_pt1 | contig 12847 bp, 10 predicted proteins | sample 9134171 | NCBI WGS metagenome assembly JAEEGF01 (sample SAMN16246542, study PRJNA631951) | gut metagenome | biome: gut microbiome; feature: rumen; material: AP-attached | host: Bos | place: Iran: Karaj | collected 2018-10 | reverse complement strand
TTCGCCCTCGTCAAAGAGACAATCCTGAAACTAGACGACCCGGCGATACATATCGGCAACTTCCACCTCATTTTCCTGCTGCGCTACGCCACGGCACTCGGCTTCGCGCCGCTGGCCGACAGCTATTCCAACGGACTGATGTTCAACATCGCCGACGGCACTTTCGGCACATCGACATCGGCATCGAACCTGATGCTGGACAAGGAAGAGAGCGCCGCGCTGAACGCCCTCTGCTCGCTGAGCTACGAACGCGGCTCGGACATAACCATAGGCCGGCAGCTGAAAAAGAAGATAACACTGGACCTCATGGACTTCTTCCGCCTGCACACGAACGAGAGACAGGAGTTCAAGTCACTGAACGTGATTTACGAATTGTTCTGAATTGCAATTCTCACAAAAAGAACGTACTTTTGCCGTGCTTTGAAAAAGCGATCCGGCTCTGTAGTTCAATGGATAGAACGGAAGTTTCCTAAACTTTAAATTTGGGTTCGATTCCCAGCGGAGCTACGAAAAAAGCCTTGCTCTTCAGCAAGGCTTTTTTGTTATTATGAACAATCGAATATCTTAGAACTCATCCACTGGGTCTACGCCAGTCTCATCCTCGCGGTCGTCGCGGTCCTGGCCTTGGTCTCTGCCCTTCTTGTTCTTCTTTCCGTTGCCGAAGTTGTAAGTGGCTGTTAGTCTGAAGTTCGGTCCGAACGGCACACTCTTGTAGTATTGCTTGAAGTGGTCGGAAGTGGTCGTCTTCTCGGTCTTGCGTGAGTTGAGAATGTCACGCGCGGTGAAGGCAAGGCTAAGCTTCTTGTTCCAGAATGTCTTCCTGAGTCCAAGGTCAAGCGTGAAGAAACCCTTCTGCTCACCCTGTGTCACAAGTCTCGCAGAGCGGTAAGCGGCAGTGAGCTGTCCTGTGAATGTCTTTGTGAACATGAAGTTGCCCATCGCCTTAGCCGACCATGAGAAGTCCTCGTCGCCAGCGATGTGTATTCTGCTGTCTATCGGTGTTACGCCGCCAAGAAGCGATGCCGGCAGCGAGAAATCGGACGCGTCTATCTTCTCGTAGAAGAGGTTGAGCGTCGTGGTCAGGTTGAACCACTTGGCGATGGTGTTCTTAAGCACGAACTCCGCTCCGGCCTGCGATTCCTTCGTGGTGTTCATGTATGTGGTGTTGAGCACGCTGTCAACGTCCATGAACTGGAAGCTGCGTATGACATCCTCGGTGAAGTGGTAGTAAAGCGATGCCGAGAACGTGTGTTTCTCCCACGACTTGATGTAGTTGAGTTACAGCGCGGTGACGTACTCTGGGTCCAGGTCAGGGTTACCGAAAGAGACGTTCGTGGAGTCGGACACATCATGGTAGGAGTTGAGCTTGCCGCCTCGCGGACGGTTGATTCTTCTTGTGTAGTTAAGCTGTATCTCGTTGTTTCTTGGCAATGCGTACGAGAGGAACACCGTAGGGAACGGCTGGAAGTAGCTTTTCTGCGGATTAGCTATGCCGTTGGACGAGTTGTCCACGATGACGTACTCGCCGCGTATGCCGAGCTGATAGCCGAAGTTCTTAATCCTTGATCCGTAGGAAAGATACGCCGCATAGAGCTGCTCCTTGTATCTGTAGTCATTGACGAGCAGCGCGTTCTGCACATACGACGAGCCGTTATAGTCCTCGACCGACGAGTTGCTCTTTCGGTCCTGGTACTTCACGTTCACGCCTGCCTCGATGATGTGCGTCTTTATCTTCTTGGTGAGGTCGCTCTTGAACTCGTATGTCGTGTTGTCATTGTTGGTTATCTGGTTCTGGTCGAGGTCGTTGTAGCCCTGCTGCAGATAGTTGTAGTTCTTGTCGTCGCCGAAGTGTGAGTAAAGGATACTCGTCTGCAGGCTCGAACCGAACTTGTCGAAGTACCATCCGTGGTCAATCTGCGCGTTTACGTTGAGCGGATTTCTGCTTCCGTCCACGATTCTGGAATACTGACGCTGAACTGTGTCTGCCACAGCATCCTCCTTCGTGTACTTCATCTTGCTATCGTAGCCCTGGTCACGCCATCCCACTCTGCCGGACACGCCTATCGTGTGGGCGTCGTTTATCCTGTAGTTGAGCGCCAGATTGCCGTTGATGCCAGTTCTGCGTGTTCTCTGCCATGTGTCCTGATACATGACAGACGAGAGTGTGCCGTCGCTGGCGTTGTAGTATCTGTCAACGTCGGTCTCGGAGCCTTTGTAGTCGTTACGGAATCCTATGTTCGCCGTTCCGTCCCACTTGCCAGCGTTGAATGTCACGCTTCCGCCGAGTCTCTCGCCCACCTTGTCGGAGCGCACGGCGTGGCTGAGTCCTGCGTTCACGCTGCCGTAATATCCCGGCTTGATATCCTTCTTCAGCACGATGTTTATGACTCCGGCGCTGCCTTCCGGACTGTACTTCGCTGACGGATTAGTGATTATCTCCACCGACTCGATATTCTCCGCCGGCATCTGCTCGAGCACCTGGCCTCGGTTCTCGTCGGTCAGCCCCGAAGGCTTGCCGTTAATCCATATCTCAACGTTCGAGTTATTTCTCAAAGACACGCCACCGTCATTGTCCACCTCGACCGACGGAATGCCCTGCAGCACTTCTGTGGCATCGCCTCCAGCCGCCGCTATGCTCTGGTCCACCGAGAACACTTTCTTGTCTATCTCGAAACGTCCTTGTGAACCTTGCGCCACGACCTCGACTTCGTTGAGCATCTTAGTGTCCTCGTACATCTCTATATTGCCGAGTTTCACCTTCTTGTTCTTCCCGGTTATGTTGAATGTCTTTGTGGCGTCGGCATAACCCATGAACGACACTCTGAGCGTGTATGTGCCGTTTGCCACACCCTCGATAAGGAATTCGCCAGCCTCGTCGCTCATCGCGCCTTTCACCACCTTGTCGCCCTGCAACAGAGCCACGCTCACATATCCGAACGGCTGGTCGCTGGTCTTGTCTATCACGACTCCCGAAATCTCCACCTGGGCAAAGACTTGTGTCAATGCCAATGTCACAAACGCCAGCAACAATGCTATTTTCTTCATATTTTCGCTTTCACTATTTTCTTAAAAGCCACAAAACTACAGCATTATGAAAAGAAATCAAAAAAACATATATAAATATGTGTTTTAGTTTTGTCTTTTTAAGCCTTTGCACTTTCGTGTCGATTAGCAACAAAAAAGCGGAACAAATCGCTTCGTTCCGCTTCCTTATATTAATAATGTATATCCGATTTTACTACTTCTTGAAATCTGGCAGCACGTACTCGCTCTTGTCGCCGAGGATTTTCTTCACCTGGTTAATCTCGAGGAATGACGTTCCGTTGCCCACGCCGAAGCTTCCGCTGAGGTACGAGATGTAGTCGTCGTCCTTGATTCTGCCGGCATCGCGAAGCTCTGACATCGCGTCGATGAGGTAGTCGCGGTTGTCTCCGTGCTGAGGCTGGTAGCTTGCGAACACGCCGTAGCTCAGAGCGAGCTGACGCATTGTCGTCTCCTTGTAGCATATCGCCAGCACAGGATTTGTCGAGCGGAAGGCAGCCAGATAACGCGCCGTGCGTCCTGTGAAGCTGTCGGTCAGGATGGCCTTAGTGCCTATCTCGGTAGCCGCATTGGCAGCGGTCTGTGCGAGGAACGCCGTTGTATCGTGCTCGCTTGGGTCGAATGTCACCTTTATGTCGTTTTCAGGCACCTTGCTCTTCTCTGCCTCCTCGGCTATTCTCGCCATGGTCTGCACCGCCTCCAGAGGGTACTTTCCGCTGGCAGTCTCGCCGCTGAGCATTATGGCGTCGGTACGGTAGTATATGGCATTGGCCACGTCGGTCACCTCGGCTCTTGTTGGTCTTGGGTTGTGTATCATGGACTGCAGCATCTGCGTAGCCACGATGACAGGCTTCTTGTGTCTTACCGCGCAACGGATTATGGCTCTCTGTATGCCAGGAATCTTCTCCTGTGCGACTTCTATACCGAGGTCGCCACGAGCCACCATCACGCCGTAAGCCGTGTCAAGTATCTCGTCGATATTGTCCACGCCGTCCTGGTTCTCGATTTTCGCGATTATCTTGATTGGGCTGTTGTACTCGTCGAGCAGCTGCTGTACCTCGAGCACATCCTCCTTCGACCTTACGAACGAGTGCGCGATGAAGTCCACGTCGTTCTCCACAGCCAGCTTTATGAAGTGTCTGTCCTTGTCGGTGAGCGCAGGCAGATTGATTCTCACGCCTGGCACGTTCACGCTCTTGCGGCTGCCAAGCTTGCCGTCGTTCAGCACCTCGCATATCAGGCTCTCCTCGTTCTTCTCTATCACCTTGAGGTCTATCTCGCCGTCGTCGAAAAGAATGTCGTCGCCCAGCGAAAGGTCCTTCACAATGTCCTTGTACGACACTGCCACGCACTGCTCATTGGACAGCACGTCTGGGTTGCCGATTATCTTCACCCTGTTGCCGGCGATCATCTGTATTGGCTCGCCGGACTCGGTCTTTGTGGTTCTTATCTCCGGGCCCTTGGTGTCAACCAGGATAGCCAGTTTGTTGGACACGGCGCGCGTGTTCTTTATCACTCTCATGAATCCCTCGTCGTCGATGTGCGCGGTATTGGTTCTCACTACATTAACTCCGGCCTTGTAGAGGCTGCGTATGAACTCGACGTCGCAACGAAGGTCCGATATTGTCGCTACTATTTTTGTGTGCTTGCTCATTTACTTCTTATCTATTATTGCTTGTACTGCCAATTTGTATGAATCGAGTCCGAAACCAAAGATGCATCCCATGCACACTGGCGACAGGAACGAGTGGTGGCGGACTTCCTCTCTCGATGAAATATTACTTATGTGCACCTCGACCACTGGCGAAGTTATGCCCTTTATGGCGTCGGCTATGGCGAGCGACGTGTGGGTGTACGCTCCTGCGTTCAGCACAATGCCGTCGATGGAGAATCCCACCTCGTGCAGCTTGTCGATGATGCCGCCCTCGTGGTTGCTCTGGAAATAGTCGATTTTGTGCTCAGGGAATGCCTTGCGCAGCTCCTCGAGGTAGCTGTCGAAATCACGATGTCCGTATATCTCAGGCTCACGCTTGCCCAAGAGGTTCAGATTCGGACCGTTTATAATGAGTATGTTCATGTGATTGTCGCGTTTTGCGTTTTAAAGGTGCAAAGATATGAATTTAACCGCTTTATGTGCGCATTTCAAATGCTAAAAGAAAATAACTCGCCGCCGGACTCGTGATTTCATAACTCAACAGACGATTAAATTGCAACGAATAATTATACTATGATTTAAAAATCTTACCTTCGCTTATTCTATTTTTTATCAACATGATCAAAATGAATTTTCTAAAACACATACTATTACTTTTACTACTATCCATTGGGGTGAATTCTTATGCGCAAGTACTCTATGGCTTAATAAGATGGAAAACTGATCATCTCGAAACAGTAGTTTTGGAAGACAAAGAGCACAGGGATGCATGGGCAAAGGGGCAACTCCCTTTTTCCTTGATTATGTATTCAAAGGACTTTTCGGCAAATGGCATAAATATTAATGTCACTAACGTCATGGGGTGCTCTGGAATAGCTTGTTATAATACATACATTTTCATAGAAGAAAAAGGGATGTGGTATCTGGCTGCCAAAACAGAATTGAGTGAATTTACAACAATTGACATTAGCGACAATAAGATTATCATCAAATCAGATTCTGGCAATGTTGGCGAACTGCCGTTCGAAGCATTGAAAATAAGCGATGAAAGCAGGATGTGCGCAAATCTCATAGAACACATGGATGAGTTGGGGAAAGACGAATCTCCGATATTGAACGAGACAGAAGGCACTTACCTGAATCTTCTTTTAAGAGAGAGACGAGGAGAATTCGATTTCATAGGCAAGAAAGTGGCGTTCTTGACTGGTAGCAGCGGGACAACAAAAAGTGACAAAACAGATTATTTCAAATTAGAGAATGACAAATTTTCCACTAACGAAGAAGGCTTGTACATATCTAATAACGGAGAAAACTTATACATATTCAACGCCACGCAAAAAGAAGAATCAGGCGGCTATGATGCTGCAATAGTGTATTGGAGCAAATTCATCTTGCCTGTAGAGAAAGTGATTAAGATATTAAAGAAAAACTCTAAACACAAATGAATATAAAAGTCTTGATATTAGCTGGATTGGCACTCGTTTTACAATCATGCAACACACCAAAAGTAACTTGGGAAAATTATGATGTGGCACAATCCGAAACGCTTATAAGTCTTTACTCAAAGATCGTAACAAGTGGAACCATTGAATTCCTACGTTATGACAATGGGTATTACCAATTATCCGTTTATGCATATCGATTAGATATGAAAAATCACAAATCATTCTGTACTTTCTATGGGAAAACACAATACACAGCAGATGAATTAATAAAAATCGGCAGAAGTAAGAATTGGATGAAATCATCTGTATTCAAGCAAGGCGAGAATCTTGATCCCTACTTTAGGTGTTTCTCGGAAGACTTTCTCGAATTATCCAATGATGAGAAAATCAAAGTTTTAAATAGAATCTCAGATAGGGAGCAATATCGACTGGTTCACTATTTCAAAGATATCCCGGACGAATTGTTGAGCAAATTAGGCGAAATGGGCAAAGACACATCTTCTGCGCTAAATGATTATGAATCGAAGTATTTAGATTTCATCTTTAAACTTGACACTGACAGTTTCAGTCTTGCCGGCAAGAAGGTCGGATTCCTGGGCAGTAAAAAAGCCTTTTTCAAAGATGAGAGAGAGCGGTTTCTCCGTGGTGAAGATGGTGTAGGAGGTTGCGGCTTATATATATTCAATGCCACGCAAAAAGAAGAATCAGGTGGTTATGATGCTGCAATTATGTATTGGAGCAAATTCATTTTGCCTATAGAGAAAGTGATTGAGAGATTGAAGAAGAAATAAATGATTTCAAAAAAACGCTTTAGACGGACTCTCAAACATTTTTTATCATTCCGATTTCCAGAACGACAACGACGAGTGAGTCAAATGCGAGTGGGAACAAAGCTACACATTCTCTCATTCTCCATTTTTCTTATCTTTGCGCGAGTTAATATAAAGCCAATGAGACATTTATCAGTATTAATACTGTTGCTGGCGGCAGCCATAGGCACAGCATGCTCGCAGAACCAAGCGGCAGCCAACGAGTCTGAAGACATCGTAGCCAGCAGGACAAAAGACCTGACCAAGACAATAAACTACGGATTCCGCCCAGTGGCGAAGCGCGACATCGACGTGGTGGTGATTCACTCGACTTACTATCTCGGACCGGACTCGTTCAACATCGACGGCGTGCTCAAGCAGTTCAAACGCTACGACGTGTGCTCGCACTACATCGTTGGCCGCGACGGCACCATCTACAAGACCGTGGCGGAGAACAACGTGGCTTACCACGCCGGAGTGAGCACCCTGCCCGGCACCAACCGCAAGAACTGCAACTCGTTCTCGATAGGCATCGAGGTGATATGCTCGCCTTCGCAAGGCCCTACCGACGAGCAGTACAACTCGCTCGTGGCGCTGGTGAAGGACATAAAGACACGATACACGATAAACTACGTCGTGCGCCACAGCGACATAGCCCCAGGACGAAAGACCGACCCATGGCGATTCGACTGGAAGGGGTTCAACCAAAGGCTCAAGGAAGAATAAGCCTGCGGAAAGCCTAACCACAATTTCAAAAAAAGACTTATCTTTGCACTTCATTTTCAAAGCAATAATACTTTAACAATATGCCTACATATAAAGCAGTTACAGCCGAAGAGGCAGTGAAAGTCGTCAAGTCTGGCGACCACATCCATTTGAGCGCTATAGGTAACGCGCCTCAATGTCTTATCAAAGCACTTTGCGACCGCGGCAGACGCGGCGAGCTGAAGGACGTGCACATCCACCACTTCCACACAGAGGGCGAGGCTCCTTACGCCGACCCAGAGTTCGAGGGAGTATTCTCGCACGAAGGATTCTTCATCGGAGCGAACGTGAGAAAGAGCGTACAAGCCGGATACGCAGACTACATCCCTGTGTTCCTCGGCGAGGCTGCCAAGCTGTACCGCGGACACTATGTGCCATGCAACGTGGCATTCATACAGGTCTGCCCACCAGACAAGCACGGATACGTTTCACTGGGAACTTCGGTTGACGCCTGCATCGCAGCCATGGAGGTGTGCGAGACAGTGATAGCCGTAGTGAACAAGTACGTGCCAAGAGCGTTCGGAGACGCCATGATACACATGTCGAAGATAGACTACTTCGTAGAGGACGACCGTCCGCTCATCGAGAAGCACTACGAGGCGCCAAACGAGACCGACATCGCCATAGGCAAGAACTGCGCAGAGCTCATCGAGGACGGCGCATGTCTGCAGATGGGTATCGGTTCGCTGCCTAACGCGACACTCGCCTGCCTGGGCAACCACAAGGACCTTGGCGTGCACACAGAGATGTTCGCCGACGGCGTTATTGACCTCGTGGAGAAGGGCGTAATAACAGGAGCAAACAAGAAACTCGACCGCGGCAAGATTGTCTCAACATTCCTGCTCGGCTCAAACAGAGTATATAACTTCGTTGACAACAACGAGCAAGTGAGAATGATGGACGTGGCTTACACCAACGACCCATTCATCATCGCGCAGCAGCCTAAGATGGTGGCTATCAACTCAGCCATAGAGATCGACCTCACTGGTCAGGTCTGCGCAGACTCAATCGGTGTTAAGCAGTTCTCGGGTTCAGGAGGCCAGATCGACTTCGTTTACGGCGCATCACGCTCTGAGGGCGGAAAGGCGATTATCGCAATGCCGTCAATGACCAAGAAGGGCAAGAGCAAAATCGTGCCTACGCTGACAACCGGCGCGTCTGTCGTTACAACACGTTTCCACGTGCACTGGTTCGTGACAGAGTACGGCGCAGTGAACCTCTACGGCCGCAGCATGCAGGAGAGAGCCAAGCTGATAACCTCAGTGGCAGACCCAAGCGTACGCGAGGACCTCGACAAGGCGGCGTTCGAGCGCTTCGGCTCACACTACCACTTCATCCAGAAGTAATTCCCCAAGGAAATCTACAATACGTAGAGCGGTGTTCTGAAAACAAGAATCACCGCTCTATTGTTTTTTTATTACATTTGCGAGCAGAACATATACAGAACTATTATCTAACTAAATGAAAATTAACGCATTCAGCCGACTAAGCGTAAAGGCGCGCAACTCGTATGACAGGTTCATACTGTGGCGCAAGGCCAATATCAGCCAGAAGAACTTCACGGTGCTGCTGGCGCTGATAGTCGGTGTGCTCACAGCCCTGGCGGCTGTACTGCTGAAGCACGTCATACACTTCATAGCCAACCTGCTGACCGGCACCATACACTCTGCCGATGACGGCTGGCTGCTGCTTATCTTCCCTGCCGTGGGTATAGCCATAGCCGCGCTGTTCGTCCACTTCGTCGTGAGAGACGACATCTCGCACGGTATCACCAAGGTGCTCTACTCCATATCGCAACGCAAGGCGCGCATCAAGCCGCACAACACATGGTCGTCGCTGGCGGCTTCGTCGGTGACAATCGGATTCGGAGGTTCTGTAGGAGCCGAGGCGCCTATCGTGCTGACCGGCTCAGCCATTGGCTCGTCGCTCGGACAGTTCTTCAAACTCGACCGCAAGACGATGATGCTGCTCGTGGGATGCGGAGCGTCGGGAGCCATTGGAGGCATATTCAACGCGCCTATAGCCGGACTCGTGTTCACGCTGGAGGTGCTGATGCTTGACGCCACAGCGACATCAATCATCCCTCTGCTCATTTCATCAGTCACTGCGACATCCGTATCGTACTTCCTGATGGGCAGCGAGACAATGTTCCACTTCGAGGGATTCTCGCCGTTCGCGCTTAACCGCATTCCGTGGCTCATAGTGCTGGGCGTGGTCTGCGGATTCGTGTCGCTGTACTTCGTCAGAGGCATAGCCAGATGCGAGAAGTTCTTCCATAATATCAAGTCGCCATACATACGACTCGGCATCGGCGGTGCCACACTCAGCATCCTGATATTCTTCCTGCCGTCGCTCTACGGAGAGGGCTACAGCACCATATCGGCACTGCTGTCCGGCACACCACAGTCGATACTCGCCGACTCACCATTCTTCGAACTCTACAACGGCAACGAGGTTCTACGTCCGGAGTGGATATTCTTCATCTATGTGGCTCTGACAATGTTCCTCAAGATTGTAGCCACAGCCGCCACCAACGGCGCCGGAGGAACCGGAGGTACGTTCGCGCCATCGCTTTTCGTGGGTTGTCTGACAGGTTATCTTGTGGCATTCCTGTGCAACTACTTCGGCGTGTCGGTGCCTGAGCGCAACTTCGCATTCGCCGGCATGGCAGGAGTGATGAGCGCCGTGATGCACGCTCCGCTGACTGGCATTTTCCTGATAGCCGAGATAACCGGCGGATACGGACTGTTCATGTCGCTGATGATAACATCTGTGACCGCCTACATAACCATAATGTTCTTTGAGCCGCACGGACTGTACGCAAGACGTCTGGCACGCCGAGGCGAGCTGCTGACACACCACAAGGACAAGGCTGTGCTGACTATCCTGTCTATGAAGAAAGTGATAGAGACCGACCTGCTGACCGTGACTCCAGAAATGACACTGGGCGAATTCACACAGGTGCTGGTGAAATCAAAAAGAAACGTATTCCCTGTAGTGGACCGCCACCGCAAGTATGTCGGCTCGGTGCAGATAGACGAGATAAGGAACATAATCTTCCGCCGCGAACTGTACGACAGATTCAAAGTGGAGCGCTTCATGACAGCGCCTCCGGGCATACTGCACATAGACGACTCGATGGAAAAGGCGATGGACATATTCGACAAGACCGGAGCATGGAATCTGCCCGTGGTCGATGCCGAAGGACGCTACCTCGGCTACATATCGAAGTCGCGCATCTTCAACAACTACCGCAACGTACTGGTGAAGTATTCCGACGATTAAAGGCTATTTATTCAGATACTGCGCCTGGATGAAGCGCAGCTGCTGCTCCATCATCTCCACTTTCTTCATGTGGCAACCGCACTCACGCGCAGCTATGATAGGGTTCGTGTAAATGCCCTGAATCTCCATCTCACGGCGATTGTCAAAGTCCAGCTTCATGCTCGGCGCGTATGGAGTCATAGAATCGGTATATTTCATCATGGCATCGACGGCGTTCTCAGCCATTGGCACTCCGCAGGCAGCCGCGCCCTCGGTCACTTCCACCATCACATCCCTGATAAGGGCGCGAGAAGAAGGGTCTTGCATCAGCTTGTCGGTGGAAGTGTTGAGTATCACGCACATTCCGTTGTAAGGAATATTCCACAGAAGCTTGTTCCAACGGCGCTCCTTCAGGTTGCCGTCGTACTTGGCAGGCACGTTCGACGCCTTCAGCTGCTCGACTATGAGCTTGACCTTTCCCATGTCGGCTTCTGGCGTGTCGAGAGGCGACAGTGTAACAGAGCCGAAATCGTAATGCGAGATGACGCCTGGCGCCGTGCGCGATGAACAGATGAACGCCATGCCGCCTGTCATCGTGACGTTTTTCACTTTGTCCTTTATGGCGTCGTAAACAAGTTCCTCGTATCCGAGACCGTTCTGAAAGAGCGACACGACAGCGCCATCGGCACAAACGTGAGGCAGCATTTCCGTGAGCAGCCTTTCGCTTGTCGTCTTCATGGCCACGATTACAACATCGCACTTTGGCATCTTTGCCACGTCGTTATAGGCATTGACGTTGCTCAAATGAATGTCGCCATTCACAGAGTTCACCTGCAGTCCGTTCTTCACAACGGCGTCATACTCCGAATGAAAAAGGAAATGCACCTCGTGCCCAGCCTCAGCGAGTCTCGCGCCATAATATCCGCCTATCGCTCCTGTTCCGATAATCGCGTATCTCATTTACCTGAATCCTTTAAGTCTCTTATGATATGCTCTGCCGCTTTATTCGCCACGCCCGGCTTGCCCAGCAGATTTATTATCCTGTCGTACTCGGCGAGCATCGTCTTGCGCTCCTCTGTGTCAGGAAGTATTTTTGCGAGCTCGTTCTTGACGTTCTCCTTGGTGAAGTCGGCGGCGATGAGCTCCTTGACTATCTCGTGTCCGCCTATGAGATTGACGAGCGAAACGAATTTTATTTTCAGAACCAGTTTCTTGGCTATGTTCGCCAGTCGTCCTCCGAAGACGTTGTACACCACCACTTCCGGCACTCTAAGAAGAGCTGTTTCAAGCGTTGCCGTGCCGGAGTTAACGATGGCCGCACGGCTATGCTGCAACAGGTCGTATGTCTGTCCGAACAGCACCTTGACATCCCTGCCGTTGATTATCCTGTCGTAAACGCTCTTGTCGATGCTTGGCGCTGCCGCCAGCACGAACTGATAGTCCTTGAACGAGTCCGAGACGGATATCATCTTGTCTAAACAGCCGTTTATCTCCTGCATGCGGCTGCCTGCCAGCAACGCGACTATCGGACGCTCGTCGAGTCCGTTCTTCTGAACGAACTGTTCCTTTGTCTCGTCCTGATTCTCGCGCCACGCCACAGAATCGACACACGGATTACCCACATAATCGACCTTGAAGTCGTGTTTTGCGTAGAACTCCGTCTCAAACGGCAGTATGGTGTACATCTTGTCGATGTATTTCTTTATGCTCTTAATCCTCCACTCCTTCCACGCCCATATCTTAGGCGAGATGTAATAATAAACAGGAGTGCCTGGCATTTCCTTTTTGCAGAATTCGGCTATGCGCAAGTTGAAGCTCGGATAGTCTATGAGGATAAGCACATCGGGAGCGTACTCCTTGAGCGCCTT
>JAEEGF012408051.1_pt1 | contig 12848 bp, 10 predicted proteins | sample 9134171 | NCBI WGS metagenome assembly JAEEGF01 (sample SAMN16246542, study PRJNA631951) | gut metagenome | biome: gut microbiome; feature: rumen; material: AP-attached | host: Bos | place: Iran: Karaj | collected 2018-10 | reverse complement strand
GTAAGATTAATGAAGAAATACAAAGATGCTTTTCAAATATTTAGATTAAATCCAAAATATGAAAAAGAATTAGATAAACTATGTAAGGTTAAATATAAATTTCATCGAGATGAACTTTATTCACAAATCTATACTATTGATTATTTAATTGCTATTAACTTCTATTATCAATTAAAGTATGGTGTTGATTTTAATGATATAGAGAAGTTCTATATCGAAAACAATTGTAAAAATGACTTACCTACTCTTCTTAAGAATATTGATATGGATGCTGTTAAACAGTATTTAAATGAATTACATTATGATAGACAAAAGAAAAAAAGATAATTGAAAAATTATCTTTTTATTTTTTACCTAATAGAAAATTAAATACATCTGTTATATTTACTTTTGTAAAATATACAATTAATAGACCAACTACTAAGAAGGGTCCAAATGGTATTACATTCTCTTGTTGTTTTGCATATAAATATAATGAACTAGGAAGTGCTAGTACACTTGCAATAACAATTACTAATAAAGGCATTAAAATATTTAAGAATAGTTCTCCTGTTGTTACTTGAGAAAGAATTGGTGCCGTTACTAAACCAACAATAAACATTAGTTTAACATCAGCTCCACCCATTGCTTCTTTATGAAATACTTTACTACCAAAGATCATTATTAAATACATTAGACCAAAACTAAATATTCCAAAACCTAAACATACTAAACCATCAACAAGTCCATATTGGATAAATCTTACTATCGAAATAATTAAACCTATGACGATAATAAAACCATCTGGGATAACTAAATAAGTTAAATCACTTGCAATAACCATACACAAGAAACTTGAGATAGCAAGAGCAACAATTAATTCAAGAGAGAATCCCCAAGAATAGAATGATACAGCAAATAATATTCCACAAAATAGTTCATTAAATGGATATAATGGGGAAATACTTTCCTTACAACTCTTACATTTACCTCTTAAGAACAAATAAGAAATAATTGGTATCATTTCTAAAAATGATAAAGTATGACCACAATTAGGACAATGACTTCTTGGTTTAATAATAGATTCTTTGTTTGGAACACGTAATCCTAATACATTATAGAAGGAACCTAAACAGGTTCCTACTATGAAAAACATTATTATATAAACAACTTTGATATCAACCACCCCTAGCTTGATAAACTGTTATACATACTAAACATTGGAAGTATTACTGATAGAATAATTACACCAACAATAGCTGCTAAGAAGATAATTAAAGCTGGTTCAATTAAACTCTTAATAGCCTGAGCAGCATTTTTATTAAGTCCATCATAGTAATCACTTACTTTTTCTAGCATTTCACCTAAGTTACCTGTAGATTCACCAGTAACAATCATTTCATAAGCAACAACTGGAATAACTGGATTATCTTTAAATGTTTCTGATATTTTACCACCGGCATTTAAATTATCTACAGTTCTTTTAATAATACGTCGATAAACTTCATTTTCGGATACTTTAAGTAAGACATCCATACTTGCACTAATATATACACCATGGTTAATTAGTGATGCAAATGTTCTTGAGAACATTGATATTTCTTTATACATTATTAAATTCTTAATAACAGGTAATTTTAAATAGAATGATTGCATAATTAATCTAAAACTACGAACATTCTTAAATAAATATAAATATAAGGCAAGTATTAAAATAATTACAATTAAGATATCCGTTAAGTTTGTATTAATAAAGTTACTTACCGCGATGGTCATTTTAGTAATACTAGGTAAATCTTGATGGAAACTCTTAAACATTTGTTCATACTGTGGAACTACCCATACGAATACGAATGTTACAACAACTACAGCTAGTATTGCAACAACTGTTGGATATGTCATCGCACTTTTTACTTCTTTTCTACTCTTATCAATAGATTCATAATAGTTTGCCATATCATCTAAGATATTAGGTAAATCACCAGTAAGTTCTGCAGACTTAACCATGTTTACTAATAGTTTAGGGAATACTTTAGGTTGTTTTGCTAAAGCATTAGAAAAACTATCACCTGATAATAAGTCATATATTACTAATTGATATATTTTCTTCTTTGCTGGCTTTTCTGCTTGTTTAGCTAAAATTCTTACAGAATCTATTAAAGTAATACCTGCTTTAATATAAGTTGATAATTGCGTTAGAGCAAAAGCTAGTTCAGCAACTGATAATGGATTACCAATAGTTAAATCAACATCTAGTTTATTACGTAGATTAATTGTAATAATATTTAATCCTTCATCAGTTAAAAACTTTTTAGCTTGATCTATATTATAGGCATCAAAAGTACCTTTTATTTTTTTACCTTTAAGATCTGTTGCAACATATCTAAACTTTTTCTTTTCTACTTGTAGGTGCTCTTCAAGTTTAGCTTGTGTAACAGCATTAGCATCAACAAACTCTTCACTATTTGCACTACCACTTGTAAGATTTGCCATATCAAGGTTTACAGAACGATCTTCTTCATCCCACGCAAAAACCTCTCTTATCTTTTTCTTTTTACCAATAAGGAAAAGAATAGTAGACACTAACCCTCTATATGCATAAGTAATAACATTTAAATTCACTTTTATGCACCTCTCTATTCTAAATAAATTCTAACATATTAAATATTTATTTTCAATTTTATTATTAACATAATTATTAATATTTATTAACTTTACAAAAAAAAGAAAGCTTTATTTGCTTTCTTTTTATTCTTCTACAAAATATAACATATCAGCTACAGGTCTTGAACTACCTCTTACTTCAGTAGCCGTATTTGTACCACGATCTTTATAATAAAGACTTGTACTACCGCCACCATCTAAGTTAACTCCATATATACAACCCATTGCATTAAAGATATCCGCCATCTTTGAGAAACTAAGTCCAATACCACGATTACTACTTATATTCGTTAATAAGACAAAGTTATTCTTATCTAATTGACATAATCCTTGACGAATATTTGGAGCATTATCATTGGTTTTCTTTTGTCCATTAAGTGTAAGTATTGGATGGAAACCATATGTATACTTAACACCATCTGCTATTAACTGACTAGCTAGTTTTTTATTATTAGCCATATTATCTTGGGTTCCAGGACTTATCTTATATACAGCCATATAACCATCTTTCTTTAAACCATATGTATACACTTCTTTTGTAGGATAAACTTGATTTGTAAAGTTACGTAATACTTTTCCTTCATGAACGACAATAGCTGTTTCACTTGAATTACGCCATCCACTATTAGCAGATATAAATTCTCTACTAAATTGGTCACTTACAAAACCACTTGCATTGACAGCAATCATACCTTTATTTGTAAGATTTAATCTTTGTGATTCATAAGGAATCATGTTCTTAACAGTAGCTAGTTGTGGGAATGGTTTTACTAAACCTGTTCGCATTTGATTATAAGGGTTTACAGCCCATACATAAGTTATAAAATAATTACTTGTTTGATATATCTTGTATTTCAAAGTATTACTTGAAAACTCTTTTCTTAGTGTACCCGTTGCATTAGGAGTCTTTTGTGGATAAGTAGGACTTTTACATTTAACAGATACTTTATTACCTGCAGTATCATAAATAGTTATGGTTGCATTCATTAAAGCACCACTTACTTCAAATGAATCTTTATAGTCTTTTCCATTATATGTTATCTTATCAACCTCTACATTATCTTTAGCATTAACGGTGAACTTGGTTTTATTATTATTTAAATTTAAAGTACACGTTCCGGTAGGCTTTTCTTTATCAATGTTTTTTATTTCAACAGTAATAGTTTCTTTATTACCATCTTTAGTATACATTTCATAAGTATATGTTCCATTTTTAACAGCTTTGTAATTAAAACCTAGATCTTTATATTCTTTACCATCAACAATAAAATGGTCAAAGTTACTAATATTAGCCATTACTCTAATATTAACAGACTGATTAGTTACTTTTTCATTATCAATTGTTACAGTATAACGTTCCCCTACTACTTCAATTGTCCTTGTAAGGGTTTTAACTTTATTATTAACATTTAAAGTATAAGTTAAAGTATAAGTTCCTATTCTTGCAGTATTAACAGTTCCTTTAGTAGTTACATTTGCACTATAATCTTTTCCATCATCACTTACTAATTTATATCCTTGATCTTCATAACTTTTATTTAAGTCTACATTTACTTTTTCATCACCAACAAGTTCAAAAGTAATATGTTTTATTGGATCTTCTAAAACATTAACTGTTCTTTCGGCTTTTGTATTACCATAAGCATCTTCAATATAGTATTTAATAGTATAAGTACCAACAACATTTGTATTAACAGTTCCATCTATTTTAACTACTTCCGGATGATCTATATTTTCATAGTTATAAGCTACAAAACCAGGTTCAATATAAGTACCACCTTCATAGATAGTCATATTTGTACTGCCTTTTAGAGATAAGTTATAAGTTTTCATTGTTCTTTGATCTTTACGATAGTCACTATACATAATAATAGCAATTACAATAATTAGACCAATAATAACATACATAATAATATTTAAACTAGTACTATTATTTTTCTTCATATCTCACCTATCATAACAAGTATATCATAAAAAAAAGAGATAATATTAATTATCTCTTAATTTACAATTAAGTTTTGTTGTAACATCACTTATCATCTTTTCAAATATTGGCATAACTACTTCATCAGTTAATGTTGTATTTGGATCATTAAATACTAAATTATAAGCTAGAGACTTAGTACCATTATCAAAGTTATATACATCAAATAAATTGATATCTACTAAGTATTTACCACAACTTTTCTTTATTTCTTTCATTACTGTTTCATTAGTTATATTATTATCAAGAACGAAAGCAACATCATGAACAATATTTGGATATTTAGATATTTCTTTGAATGATAAACTTCCTACCCTAAATGATTTTAGAAGAGTAAGATTTATTTCAAGTACATAAATATCTTCTTTTGTAATATTAGGATGTACTTTACCAATAATACCTATATTCTTACCATTTAAAATAATATTTGCAGATGAACCAGGATGTAATTCATTAGGTAATTTATCAACTACTATTGAATATCTTCCATTGTATCCTAAAGAATCAAGTAATTCTTCCATAACACCTTTTAAGTGATAGAAGTTAATCTTTTCTTTATAAAGATTATCTTTATAATTACCAGACATTAGAATAGCTAATCTTTCTTCTTCACCATAAGTATCTCTCTTAAAGAATGATTTGCCTATTTCAAAGATTGTAATATCTTTATTATTACGTTTACTGTTATAATCATATACCATCATTAAACTTGGTAATAAACTATAACGTAATGTACTTCGATCATCACTCATAGGATCAAGTAATGTTACTTCTTCAAATTCATCTAAAGTATATTTATGAACTTCACTTTTTGGAATTAAAGTATAAGTCATTGTTTCATTTAATCCTAGAGAAACTAATTTATTACGAATTAATCTATTAAATTTGTTATAAGATCCACTCTTTAATGGAAGTGTTGGTACTTTACCAGGAATATTATCAATTCCATAGATACGAGCTACTTCTTCTACTAAATCTTCTTTAATACTAATATCCATTCTTCTAGATGGAACAGTTACTTCAATATCAACACCTTTATCAACTACTGAGAAACTAAGTCTTTTAAAGATATCAACAATAGTGTTCTTATCTAATTCAATACCTAACAAACTATTAATATCATTTACGGTAATTGTAATCTTATTATCTTTCTTATCAACCGTATCATAGATACATTCATCATCAATAATAGTTGCATCAGCATAACGAGAAAGTAGTGCACAACTTCTTTCCATAGCCATATACGTTCTATTATAATCTAATCCTTTTTCGAATCTATTTGATGCTTCACTACGTAATATCTTCTTAGAAGTTAATCTAATACTTACACTATCAAAGATAGCTGCTTCTATTAAAACATTCTTTGTATTATCAGTTACTTCTGTAGATAATCCACCCATTACACCAGCAAGACCGATTGCTTCTTTCTTATTAGCAATAACAATATCATCTTTAGATAAGATTCTCTCTTGTTCATCTAGTGTTACTAATTTTTCATTATCTTTAGCATCACGAACAATTAAAGTATCTCCTAGACTATCAGCATCATAATAATGTAGTGGTTGACCTAATTCTAGCATTACATAGTTTGAAATATCAACAATATTATTAATAGGACGAATTCCTGAGGCAATAAGTCTCTTTTTAATAAAATCTGGACTTTCTTTAATTTTTACATTAATAGCTTTCTTAGCTAAGAATAAAGGACATCTCTTAGTTTGAATATCCAAATTAAAGTTCATTTTACCTTTTTCTTTTGGATAATTAAGATCCATTTGATTAACTTCTCTATTATAGACAGCTCCTACTTCATAAGCCATACCAAGAATAGATAATAAGTCACCCCTATTACTTGTAAGTTCAAAATCTATTACTTCATCATCATAGTTAAGAGCTTTTAAGGCATCTTCACCTAATTTAACATCTTCAACTACTTCATGAATACCTTCAATATCCTCTGGTTTTAAATATTTATGATCAATACCAAGTTCTTGGATAGAACATAACATACCATTACTTTCTACACCACGAATTGTACTCTTCTTAATTTCTCCACCAGGAAGTTTTGCTCCTGGTAGGGCAACGATAACTTTAATACCTTTTCTAACATTTGGTGCACCACATACGATATCAAGTACTTCATCCCCAATATCAACCTTACATACATGTAAGTGATCTGAATCAGGATGATTCTTGCATTCAACTACTTCACCAATAACTAACTTACTTGCTTCAACTAGTTTTCCACATGAATCGTATTCATTACCTACACCAGTCATCTTTTCTGCAATATCGTGAATATCAAGATCAGATATATCTACATAATCATTTAAAAATTTACGACTAACTTTCATCTTAATACTCCTCTCTATCAAATTGTTTTAGGAAGCGGATATCATCTGTATACATATATCTTATATCCGTAATTCCATATTTCATCATTGCAAGACGATCTATTCCCATACCAAAAGCAAAACCATTATATACTTTTGGATCATATCCACTATCAATAAGAACATTAGGATGAACCATACCAGCTCCTAATAATTCAATCCAACCAGTATTCTTACATAGACTACATCCTTTACCATTACATTTAAAGCAACTAACATCTACTTCAACACTTGGTTCAGTGAATGGGAAGAATGATGGACGGAAACGAACTTTTGTCTTTTCTCCTAACATCTTCTTTGCCATAATCTCTAATGTTCCTTTTAAGTCAGCCATTGTAATACCTTTATCAATAACTAAACCTTCTACTTGACCGAATTGATGAGAATGAGTTGCATCGTCATCTCTTCTATATGTTTTACCTGGACAAATAATTCTAATTGGTGTCTTTTCAGTATTAGCTTCCATAACACGAGCTTGTACACTAGATGTTTGCGTACGAAGTAAATATTCATCATTAATATAGAAACTATCTTGTGTATCACGTACTGGATGACCTAATGGAATATTTAATCTTTGGAAACAATATAAATCAGTCTCTAGCTCAGGTCCATCAGCTACATCATAACCCATTGATACAAACAAGTCTTCAATCTCCATAACCATTTTATTAAATGGATGTAGACTACCTCTTTTTAGTTTATTACTTGGTAGAGTTATATCAATAGTTTCTTTCTCTAACTTTTTATTTAGTTCAGCTTCTTCTAGTTCATTATTTTTTTTATCAAATAATTCATTACAAAGATTACGAGCTGCACTAGCATACTTTCCTACACTTACCTTCTCTTCTTGTGATAAGTCTTTCATATTCTTAGTAAGTTCTGTTACAATACCTGTTTTACCTAAGTATTTAGCTTTTAATGTTACTAAGTCATTATTTGTTTTTACTTTTTTAAGACCATCTTCTAGTTCTTTTTTTAATTCTTTAATTCTTTCGTCTTCCATTATTTCCTCCTATAAATAAAAAAATCTATCAATGTAGGAGCGATATACGCGGTACCATCCTACTTCGATAGATTAATATCCTTAATTACTTTAACGGGTTATCCGATTTATCTATAAGCTGAATTCATATAATTATTCCATAGGAGTCTTTCACCTTATTCTCCCTCTCTAAATGTTTTCATTATATTACTACTTCTTAATCACCGATAAATATGAGTATGTTATAACATAAAGTTATGTTTTTGTAAAGTTATTTCTTTAATACAAAGGCAAGTACTATCAAGAATCCAATAAACATAATTGATAATATTGTACCTTGAATATGTTGTTTCTTAGTATCTCTACTATTAACACCTAAGGCCATACTAACTAAGAAACCACCAATAAGGCCTCCAATATGCGCAAAGTTATCAATACCTGGTACCATAAAGCCAATAGCAAGGTTCAATATAATTATTGGAACAACTTGTTTTAATAAGACTGTACCAAAGTATACTCTATAGTGATATCCAAAATATGCATAAGCACCAAGTAAACCAAAAATAGCTCCACTAGCACCAATACTATTACCATCATGCATTGATATAGATAATAATGAACCTGTAATCGCACTAATTAAATATATTAAAGCGAATTTCTTTTTACCATAGAAATTCTCTATTTGCGTACCAATAATATATAATGAATAACAATTACATAATAAATGCATAGGATCAGTATGAATAAAAGTACCAGTAAGTAATCGATATAATTGACCACCTCTTATAAAGAAACCATTAACAGCAAAGTTATATACTAAAGTATCTTTATTACCAACAATACTATATATGAATATTAATACTAATAAACCTAATATTCCATAAGTTAATATAATAGGTTTCTTTTGAAAAATATTATCATTTTCCATAGCTTCACTTCGATTCTTTTTATTAATTTCTGTTGTAATCTTTAAAAATAATTGAAATCCTTCTTCACTATATTCTAAGTTTTTAGATAAATCAGGGAACTTCTCTTTTAATAATTTATCATTCTTCAATTCAGATTCATCTTTTATATATGTTATATCAATATTATCATATGTTTTAGTAGTATCTACATTTTCACCAATATCAGTTAAGATAGATAATACTTTTATTTTAAAACTAAATGTTTTTCTTTTAATTTGTTTAATCATCTTTTTAGTTTTAAAAGCATCAAAGTCTAATTGCTCATCATTATGTATATAATTATTAACAATACGAATTACTTTATATTCTTCATCTAAGTTTTGTAACCATATCTCATTTTCAACACCTTGAACAATGATTGGTGAATAGTTTAACTTCGTAATAAAGTAATGAAGTAACTTCATTGATATTTCATCACGTTCACTAATTTGAGTTATCATCGTTGCCTCCTTTTCACATTATATAATATTTTCTAGAATAAAGAAATAACTAAACAAAAAAATCTCTATTACTAGAGATTAAAAATTTTCAATATTTATTTTTATACGTTTATTATCTTGTAAGTAACTAGCTGCTTGAACAAGTACTCTTATTGCTTGAGCAGTTTTACCATTTCTACCAATAACACGTCCTAAATCACTTTCATCAACTAAAACTTCGATTATTTCTTCTTTTTCGTCTTCTGAAGGGAATTCTTTAACTGTTACTTGATCTGGATTTGCTACTACTTGTTTTACAAGATATTCAGTCATTTCTACTAAATTCATGATGACCTCTTACTTTGTTTTCTTGCTTTCAGCAAACTTCTTCATAATACCTGCTTCTTTGAATAAATTTCTTACAGTATCAGAAGGAATTGCTCCAGTCTTTAACCATTTTAATGCTACTTCTTCATCAATACTTACTGTAGCTGGATTTGTATGTGGATTGTATGAACCAATCTTTTCTAGATATTCTCCATCTCTTTTAGTACGAGAATCTGTTGCTACAATACGATATAGAGGATTCTTGTGATCTCCTAATCTTGTTAATCTTAATTTAACTGCCATAATTTCACTCCTTTCAAGTTACATTTGATATTATATATTAATATTATTATGATGTCAACATATTTTTGTTAACATCCATTTTTTTCTTTATTTTATTATCATTTTGTGATATAATTAAGAACGTGGTGATGAGATATGTTAAAAATGAGAGATATCTTAGATGAAAAAGAGAAAATACTTCATACTAAATCAGAAGAAGTAAAATTACCTTTATCAGATGAAGATAAGAAAACCATTAAAGATATAATCGAAATGTTAACTAATAGTCAAATACCTGAGTTATCTGAAAAATATCATTTAAGACCAGGAATGGGCTTAGCGGCTATTCAACTTGGTATACCAAAAAGATATTTTGTAGTAGTTCATGAATATGAACCAGGTAAATTTGATAATTATGTATTAATAAATCCTAAGATCGTAAGCACATCTGAAGAAATGATATATGTTGGCGAACGTGAAGGATGTTTATCTGTTAACCGACCAGTTGATGGAATAGTACCAAGACATGCAAGAGTTACTTTAGAAGCTTATGATGAAGAAGGAAATAAAATAAGAGTTCGTGGACGTGAAGAACTAGCAATTGCATTCCAACATGAACTAGATCATTTAAATGGTATCTTATTTGTAGATAAGATTGATAAGAATAATCCATTTAAGAATAAAGATATTTATCGAGAAATATAAAAGACTGATTAATTATCAGTCTTTTTTATATTACTTTCTTATCTTTAATACTATAAGTTACATTTCGAATACGAAGTTTAATTATTATTTCATCATGATGATTAATCATAAAATGTTTTCCATTCAATGTTTGTGGAGTAGTACCATTTATATCTTCAGTACTTTGAGTAATATCAGATACTACTACTTTTTCATAAGTATCTAAATCCATAATATATAATGCCTTACTATCACGAAGAAGTGCAAAGTTATCATGTAATTCTAATACTTCACCATAATCAGTACTTGATATTTCTTTACCATCATAACTATATTTCTTTATTATATTACCTTCATTAATATAATAACCATTCTCTGCATAAGAGAACTTAATATTATCAATATCTTTCTTTATTAATTCAACATTCTCATTATATAAATCAAATGATGTACTAGTACAATCTTTTCTTACTTCATAATAAACTTTATTACCTATTAGTTTAACTTGAATTGATTTACTACTTACTAATTCTTTGTTATCATCAAAGCTTTTAATAACCATTTTCGTTCCACAAGTACTAGAACTCATATTATTACCTAATACAAGATAATTACCATAAGCATTACCTACAAAAGCTTTATCTTTATGTTTATAATCAGTAAAAGATTTTTTATAGTTTGTTAATGAATAATAATATTCTTCATTTTGATCTCTACCCACAAAGAAATAACCAAGTATTTTTTCTCCTTTATTATCTAGATGTAAGTAATAATCTCCATCAACATAATCTTTTTCATTTATAATTTGATCTATTTTTTTAGTTTTTACATCATATATATTCAATCCTTTGAGATCAAATAAAACATATTTTAATTGGTCTTTAAATTCATCTTTAACATAACTAGTTAACTTACTACCTTCATATGGAGTTTCTATCTTTAATATTTGATGATCATTTTCTTGAGATGTTATTTTACCATCTTCACCAATATAAAGTCTTAAATATGTTTTTCCTTTCTCTATTATTTCATTATCAACAGGATCTAAGATTTTATACATGAAATAACTACCAAAAGATAAAACGGCAATACATAAAATTACAATTAATAAATCTCTAATATCACGCATATAACCCTCTATTCTAATTTAAGTATATCAAAAAGGCATAAAAAAACAATAAATATGAATTTATTGTTTTTATTATTTGACTAAAATAATGACAATTGATTAGATTCAGGTAATTCATCTAATACATGCATTTCTTTCATCTTATCGATAAGTGTTTTAGATACTTTACCACGTGATTGTAAGTCTTCAATACTATAGAATGGAGATTTCTTACGTTCTTTAATAATTGTTTTAGCAACAGCATCACCTAAACCATCTAAGGCACTAAATGGGATTATTAATCCTTTTTTATCTTCTGTTACTAAGAACTTATTAGCATCTGATTTTGTAATATCAATATTCTCAAAACGGAAACCACGAGCAGTCATCTCTAAACAAATATATAGTACATCACAAATTTCTTCTTCTTTATTACTTGCTTCACGAAGAGCTTTCTTTTCTTCAAGTTCATCAATACGATATCTTATAGCTCGTTCTCCTAAAATCATTGTTGATACATCAAATTGATTACAACGAATAGAGAAATAAGCAGCATAATAATATATTGGCATATGAACTTTAAACCAAGCAATACGGAAGGCACTAGTAACATACGCTGTAGCATGAGCTTTAGGGAACATGTACTTAATCTTTTCACATGATGCAATATACCAATCAGGAATATTAGCTTCTTGCATTGATTTAACATGTTCAGCCCAACCAACAGGATCTTTGCTAGCTTTACCTTTACGAACAAATTCCATTATCTTAAAGGCTTTTGATGGTTTCATACCCCATTGTATTAAGTTAACCATGATGTCATCACGACAACCAATAACATTTTTAAACGGAACACGAATATCTCCATTTTCATCTGGTGTACATAAGTCTCTTGCATTACCTAACCATACGTCAGTACCATGTGATAAACCTGATATTTTAATAAGTTCGGCAAAAGTAGTTGGTTTAGTCTCTTCTAGCATACCCAGTAAGAAACTAGTACCAAATTCTGGTACACCCAATGTTCCTGTAGGACAATACTTTGTAGCATCTTTACG
>JAEEGF012428093.1_pt1 | contig 12850 bp, 15 predicted proteins | sample 9134171 | NCBI WGS metagenome assembly JAEEGF01 (sample SAMN16246542, study PRJNA631951) | gut metagenome | biome: gut microbiome; feature: rumen; material: AP-attached | host: Bos | place: Iran: Karaj | collected 2018-10 | reverse complement strand
TTTATGATGGTGTTGCTAAGGGAACAGTTGCGGCATTTAATGATGAGAATGCTATTAGTGATATCGAAACTGGTTATAATATTTTACGTGATATAGAAACAATTAATGGTAGCACTTATAAGACAGCATTTTTATCAACCGGTTTAGTTGCAGAAGTAACATTTGATCCAGATGGTGGTACTGTCGATGAGCCAACAAGACAAGTTTTAGTAGGTAGCGCAATCGGTGCTTTACCTATACCGAGCAAAACAGATCATTCATTCTTAGGCTGGTATGATGGCAATGGTAGACAAATAGATGCTGATGAAATAATAACTGACGATATTACGTATACGGCTCATTGGCAAAATATTTATGAAATTGTTAGAATTGGTACGGACAATTATTATCCAACGTTGCAAGATGCTATTAATGCTGTACCAACTGATAATACTCAAACAACTATTGTTTTATTGACCGATATAACTGATGAAAATTTAGTCGTGGCATCTGGAAAAAATATTGTGTTTGATTTACAGAATTATACCGTTAGCGCTTCTTCAGGAATTCTTCTTGATAATAGTGGTACAGTAGAAATAAAAAATGGCACGTGGTTGCGTACGGGTACTGTTGAACAAATAAGGACTATAGTTAACAGAGCTGCCGGTACACTTAATATAACTGGGGGTACAATTCAGTCAAATACTTTCCAAGCAATTCAAAATTTTGGAACTATGAATATGAGTGGTGGCTTAGTTACTATAGGTACAACTATCGAACAAGGTGTTATAAACAATGAATCAGGCGGAAAAATGAATATTAGTAGTGGCAGAGTAATTGGCACTAAAAGACAGGCGGTATATAATGATGGTGGAACACTCACTATCAGCGGAGATGCTTATTTTGAATCAGAAATTACTGCAACTGATAAAGTTAGGGCTTGTGTTCAAAATAATAAGGGAACAACCAATATAAAAGGTGGTACCATTATTTCAACTTCAACTCGTTGCCCAGCCGTAATTAATAATGCAACAATGACTATTGGAACAAATGATGGCGTTATCGATGGTACTTCACCAGTGATTCAATCAAAGTATTATGGACTAAGCATAGTTTCTGGCAAAACAGTTAATTATTATGATGGTGTTATTAAAGGTAACTCTTCAAAAGGGGCCATTGATGTTGAAAATAGAGTGGTTGTCGATACGCAGAACAACGTTTCTATAAACCACCGTAGTGAAACAATTGATGGATTGACATATGATGTAGCATATTTAAATTAATAAATAATAAAGTACTAACTAATAAGTTTAAGTTGTAAGATAAAAGTGAACACCAAAAATACGTGTTTGCTTTTTCTTTGATATAATTTATAGGGAGATGATTAGAGTGTCAAAAATAATGAAGGGATCAAATAGAAGTTGATTATAAGAAAAAAATAAGAATAATAAATAAAATAATTAGCAAGGATAAATCACTTAAGCAAATATCTGTTCAAAATGTTGTTAAAGGAAAAGATAATAGTTATTATTTAAAACATAATTTATATAAACAATCTAGTGTGGCTGGTTGGATATTTATGGATTATCATAATAAACTAGATGGGAATGATAAGAATATAGTTATCTATGGTCATAATACTTATAACGGAACTATGTTTGGAACATTACGTAATGTAATAAAGAAAAGTTGGTATGAAAATATAGATAATCATACATTTAATTTAGTATTAGAAAATGAAGTAGTTACTTACCAAGTTTTTTCTACTTATAGTATTAAAGTAGAAGATTATTATATAAATACTAAATTTAAAAATAATAATGAATTTGATAAGTTTGTTAAAACTTTAAAAAGGAGATCAGTTTATAATTATAATGTAGAAGTTAATGGAGAAGATTCTATTCTTACATTATCAACATGTACTGGTGGTGGTAAAAGTAGAATGGTACTACATGCAAAAAGAATTGATTTAATACCATAGAAAGTGTTTTTCACTTTCTTTTTTTGTTATTATATGGTAATATTGTTATAGTAGGTGAATGTATGGCAGTTGATGATAAATTTAAAATAGAAATAGATGCTCATGAAAAAGAAATAGAAGAGATCCTATTAAAACTAGAAATAACTGGATTTTATAATGAACTAGCTGATAGTATTAAAGAAAAATATGCTGAACTACAAAGTAAATATTATGGTGAAAGACTTGATGTATTTAATGAATATAAAGAAGGTTTAAGAGCTGATTTTAATATTAGTAATACTTCTAGATATGCTGTTGATATTGAAACTGATGTTCTAACACCACTTAAAGAAATAATGACATTAGCTAATTGTAAACAATTAGTTGTAAGTTTAGATAATTCTGAAAATGTTGATATTGATGAAATAAATAAATTAATAGAAAAGTTTTATTCTGTCCCACCTAAATATAACGCTGAAAAAACTGCTTTATATGATGAAATAGGAGCTTTGCTTTATAAGTTAATTAAACAAGAGGGAATAAAAAATAGATTTAATATAATTGACTTATTATATGAATATAAAGAAAAGGATATTAATTTTATAGTTAAAGTATCTCGTTTATTCTTAGAAGAAGTTAATGAAATATTTAAAAAAGCTAAAGAAGATTCAGATGAAATATTTAAAAGTCAAAATGGAAGAGCAATAATTGAACTTGTTAAACATGCAACAGATGATGACTTTAGTAAAGAAGATATTATCAATTTATTAGTTGCAACAGGAAAAATAACAAAACCATCTATTGTTGAAACTAAAGATACTCAAGTATTTGATGAAGCAAAACAATATACCACATCTTTTTATACAAATCGTATACCAATTATTTTAAGAGGTAAGGTATTAGCAGCATATAATGTATTTAGGAAAGCTACAAATGTTGATCCTTTTCCTACTAATTCTAAAGCGAATATGAAATTAAGAGAATATGATATGACAAGAGTTAACTTGGGAGTTAAATATTCTAAGCTTGAAGGATTTTATAAGTGTGTTAAACCTAGATTAGAAAAAACAGATTATAGTTATACTAATGCAGTTATCATACCTAAATATTATAAGATTAAGAGCTTAAGAAATGCTAATTTAGAGGGTGTTGATATGCGAGGAGTAGATTTAACTGATATAGATATAACTGGTGCAAATCTACTTGGAACAGGTGCTGATATAACGGGAAGTATTGGAGAATGCCTTGGAGTATCTGCTTATGAACCAAAGAGAGTATTGGTAAGCAAGAAGATGATTACACCTATGCAATTTGAAAAAATAACAGGTCTAAAGGCCATTGCGCCATATAATCAAAAATATGTTAATGAATATTTTCCATGGGAAAATAGAGTATTAAGACAATATGATTTAAGTTGTATTAATTATAATGAATATATTAATCAAATATATGAGGAAAACGAAGATAAACAATTTAAAGGTCTTGTTGAATACGTTGATTCTATGTATTGTCGCGGTCTTGATTTTAGTTATACTAATATTGATATTGATCCACAACAATTTACTGAACAATTAGTGTTAAATCTAGAGGGTGTTGATTTAAGAGATAAAGATTTCCGTGGAAAAGAAAAATTATTTGCCTATTGTAACTTAAAAGGAACAGGTGCAAATATTTCACCTAGAATAAATCCAACTGTTAGTGAATATATTGTTCCAACTAAAGAAAGAAAAAAATAGAAAGTTATAATACTTTCTTTTTTTATTATTATATGGTACTATTATTATAGTAGGTGAGTGTATGGCAGCTAAAGATCAATTAAAAATAGAAACTGATGCTTATGAAAGTGAAATAGAAAACACTTTAAAAAAGCTTGAAATAATAGAATTTGCTCAAGATACAGTAAAAGAATTAAAAAGAAAATATGAAGAACTACGTGATAATTACTATGGGCAAAGATTATCTTTTACAATTGATAAAAATGCTGAAGCAGAGCAAATGGCTACAATAATGGCAAAATATTCAGTTGATTTAGAAAATGATATATTACCATCAATAAGAGAATTACATAAATTAGCTAGTTGTAAACAAATTGCTATAGATATGTTAAATAGTAGAGTAGATACTGAAGATGTAATAGTAATACTAGATAACTATAGTAAATTATCTACAGATAGATTTTCAAAAGAGAAAAAAGAGCTTAGAGAATATTTAATTAGTTTCTTTTATGATGTAATAAAAAAAGAATGTATTGATAATAATCGATATGAAATTATTGATATCCTTTATGATTATAAAGCTAAAGGCGTTGATTTTATAAGTGGAGTTAGTTTATTGTTCTTAAAAGAAGTCGATGAATTATTTAAGAATGCTGAAGATAAAAGTAAATACATCAAGTTAGTTAAATTAGCTACTACTGATGAGTTTAATAAAGAAGATATCGTTGCTCTTTTAATTGCTACTGGTAAAAAAACAATTGAAGTAGTTGATAAAAAAAATACAGTTGATTTTAGTGAAGCAATAAATAAATTTAAAAAGATTCCATATACAAATAGAAAAAATATACTAGGACAAGCACTTGTTGATTTGGGATATTTTATGAGAGAAAAGAATGTTAATCCATTGCCTAAGACAAAAGAAGAAAATGAAGCACTTAGAGAATATGATTTAACAACATTAGATTATGGAAGATCATCTAATAATTGGCGAAAAAAGGTGAAGAATATTTGTCCAGATTTAAATGGTGTTGATTTAAGTTATACTAATGCAGTAATAGTTCCTAAATATTTAGGTTCAAGTTTACGTGGTGCAAATTTAGAGGGTGTTGATTTACGTGGTGTAGATTTAACTGGAGTTGATATTACTGATGCAAACTTACTTAAAACTGGAGCAGATATTCGTCAAGCTAAAGGAAAATGTTTAGGTGTATCTGCCTATGAAGATCATCGAACTTTTGTAAGTGATAAAACAATTACTCCAATGAGATTTAAAGAAATAACTGATTTTTCCGTATTTAGTGCATTAGCTCCTCCAGCTGAAAAATTTGATAATTATGTTCCATGGCATAATCGTGTACTAAGACAATATGACTTGAGTTGTGTTGATTTAAGTTTTGATTATATCCGAGAGGCGTACAAAGAAATGTGTGGTGGTATTGTACAAAATGGAAAGTATACTGATAAATGGAAATGTAATGGATTGGATTTTAGTTATACTAATGTAAATATTGACCCTCAAGAATTTAATGATACATTGAAACTTAATTTAGAGGGTGTTGATTTACGTGATAAGGATTTTACTGGAAAATCATACTATTTTAAAGATTGTAATTTGAAAGGTACAGGAGCTAATATAGATCCTAAGTATAATCATACAGTTAGTGAATATATTGTTCCAACTAAAGAAAGAAAAAAATAGAAAGTTATAATACTTTCTTTTTTTATTATTATATGATAATATTATTATAGTAGGTGGTAGCATGACAGCTAAAGAACAATTAAAAAGTAATGTTGATCAAATAGAGACAGAAATTGAAGATATCTTACTTAAAATAAAAGTCACAGGTCTTTTTCAAGAAAAAGCAGAAAAGCTTAAAAATCAATATGAACAAATAAGAAATAAATATTATGAACAAAGATTAGTAACTTTTACGGAGGAAGGAAATTTAACAACCGAATTAATGGTAACTGCAACAGCTAAATATGCTGTAGATATAGAAAATGATATCTTGCCACAATTAAGAGAATTACATAAAATAGCTAGTGTTAAACAAATAGCTCTATCCATTAAAGAAAGCGATCAAATAAATCTTGATGAAATAGATAGAATTTTAGAGACATTTAATAATATAGATGTTAAGTCAAGTAAATATGTAGATGAAATAACTGAATTAAAAGATTATCTTAAAGAATTCTTTTATGAGATGATTAAAAAAGATGCTGAAAAAAACAATCGTTTTGAAATAATTAACTTACTTTATGAATATAAAGAAAAAGGTAGTGATTTTGTAAATGGAGTTACTCGTTTGTTTTTACAAGAAGTTAGTGATATCTTTAAAGTTAAAAAAACTAGAGAGACAATTGAATTAGTTAAAAGGGCAACTGTTGATGAATTTAATAAAGAAGATATTATAGCTCTTTTAATTGCTACTGGTAAAAAACTTAGTGAGGAAACAAAAGTTGAAAAGAAAAATACAATAGGGTTTGAAGATGCAATAAAAAAATACAAAGTTATTCCATACACCAAAAGGAGACAATTGGATGGTAATGCATTAGTGGATTTAGGTCGTGCGATGCGAGAATTTGGTCTTAATCCATTACCTAAAACCGAGAAAGATATCTTAAGATTAAGAGAATATGATGCGACTCTTTTAGATTATGGAAGAACATCAGGAAAATGGAATAAAATAGCAAAGGATTATAATCCTGATTTAGATGGAGTAGATTTAAGTTATACCAACGCGGTAATAATACCTAGATATATGGGAGTAAAAAGCTTACGTGGAACAAACTTAGAAGGTGTAGATTTACGCGGCGTTGATTTGACAGATGTAGATATTGAGGGAGCAAATTTATTGAAGACTGGTGCAGATATTCGTTACTGTAAAGGAACATGTTTAGGAGTTTCTCCTTATGAAGAAGAGCGTATTTTTGTAAGTAGTGAAAAAATTACTCCAATGAAATTTAAAGAATTAACTAAATGGTCTGCATTTCCTGGACTTACTACAGAAAAAAATAAACCAGATACTGTCGTTGGATTTAGTAACAACTATCCATGGCATAATCGAATACTTAGAAAATATGATATGAGTTGTGTGGATTTAAGCTTCGAATATATTAAAAAAGCATATAAAAGCATAATTAGTAGTTATGACAACAAAGTTGGATGTGGAAGATACAAGAACTGGCATTTCACAGGATTAGACTTTAGTTATACTAATATAAATATTAATCCACGAGAATTTGATGATGATTTGACACTTAATTTAGAAGGTGTAGATTTACGTGATAAAGATTTTACTGGTGTAGAAAGATACTTTGTACATTGTAATTTAAAAGGTACTGGTGCTAATATAGATCCTAAATATAATAGTACAGTTAGTGAGTATGTTGTTGGATCTAAAAGTAAAACACGTTAATGATATAAGGAGGTTTTATGAAATCAAGAGAAGCTTTAGGATTATTGTTAGAAAATATTACTTCGATGGAAGATTTAATTAAACCTGAAAACAGATGGATATTACACTGTTATTATGTTGGAAAAGCTTCTCAACGAATAGCTCATGCTATTAATGAACATCAAAAAATGAATATTGATGAAGATAAAGCTTTAACAGTTGGATATATGCATGATATAGGAAGAAAAATAGATCATCCTAATCATACAATAGAAGGATATAATTATTTAATTAAATTAGGTCATCCTGATATAGCTAGATATTGTTTAACACATTCATTTGTTGATAATCGTATTCCTAATACTATTGGTGGTGTTCATGGTGAAGATCGATATAAATTTATGAAAGATTTTCTTGATAATACTCCAGTTGATATTTATGATAACATTGTTCAATTATGTGATTTGTTTTGTTTAGAAACAGGTGTTACTACTTTTGAAAAAAGAATTCTAGATGTTACAAAAAGAAAAGGAGTTTATGAAAATTCTCGTTCTCATTTTAAAAGTATTATGAATCTAAAAGAAAGAATTGAAAACTTAATGGGAAAGAAAGTTTATGACTTGTTTCCTGAGATAAGTAAAGAAGATTTAGATAGTGTTGAATCTGATTATAAAGAGTTAATGGAATTGTTTGAATCTAATGAAAATATTAAAAGAAAGTAGGGTATTTACTTTCTTTTTTTGACTTTTTTAATATTATGTAAAAGTCTTGAAAAAACTTAAAAAAAGTTTCAAAAAAGCCTTGCATTTATAGGTGCGATATGTTAGAATTATTAGCGTGTGTTTTGTGCATAGATGTGTAAGGTTGCTGATACACCAGGTTAAGTTGTCAGAATAAAAAAACATATCAGGTTATTTACACGGAGCATGCCTATACAAGATATAGACGAAGGGAGATGAACACAATGTCAAAGAAAGTCAGAATAAGACTTAAAGCCTATGATCATAGAGTACTTGATAACGCTTGTACAAAGATTGTAGAGACAGTTAAGCGTTCAGGCGGTGAGATTTCTGGTCCAGTACCACTACCAACTGAAATTGAGAAGTTCACTATTTTAAGAGCTGTTCACAAGTATAAAGATTCTCGTGAACAATTCGAAATGAGAACTCATAAAAGACTTATTGATATCAAGAATCCAAGTAAGGAGATCATCGATGCTTTAGCGCATTTAGATTTACCTAGTGGTGTTGATATCGAAATCAAAAATATTTAATAAGGAAGGAAAGAGAAAAAATGAAAGGAATCTTAGGTAAAAAGATTGGTATGACTCAAGTATTTACTACTGATGGTGTATTAGTACCAGTTACTGTAATTGAAGTTGAACCTAACGTTGTTACTCAAATTAAAACAACTGAAAAAGATGGTTATGAAGCTATTCAATTAGGTAATACTACAATACGTGAAAAAGTAAGTAATAAAGCTATGATTGGTCATGCAAAAAAAGCAAACAGTGCTCCTAAGCGCTTCTTAAGAGAAATTAGGGGAGTAGATGTATCAAGTTATACTTTAGGTCAAACACTTGATGCTAGTGTATTCGCAGAAGGCGAAATAGTTGATGTAACAGGTATTAGTAAAGGAAAAGGCTTCCAAGGTGTTATTAAACGTTATAACCAAACACGTGGTCCAATGGGACATGGTTCTCAATATCATCGTGGTGTTGGTTCTATGGGAACTCTTTTACCAATGCATGTTCTTAAAGGAAAGAAGTTACCAGGTCATATGGGTAACGAACAAGTAACTATCCAAAACTTAGTGGTAGTTAAAGTAGATTTAGAAAATAATCTTATCTTAATTAAAGGTAATGTACCAGGTCCAAAGAAATCTTTAGTAATAATTCGTGAAGGAGTAAAGAATTCAAATAAGAAACCAGCTCCAGTAGAATTAGTTACTTATGAAGTAGCAAGTGATGGAAATACTGAAGTAGTAGAAGAAGCTGTTGAAGAAACAGTTGCTGAAGAAGTTGCTGAAGAAGTAGCTCCTGAAGCTCCAGTAGAAGAACCTGCTACAGAAGAACCTGAAACATCACAAGAATAATTGTGAATTAACCGATTAAGTTTAGTGATGATAAGGAGGAAATGAAATGGAAAAGATTAAGGACTTAAAATTAAAGAAAGAAATATTTGGTATAGAACCTAATGATTGTGTTTTAACAGATGCAATCAATACAGCTAGATCAGGACTTCGTCAAGGTACTTACAGTACTAAGACTAGAAGTGAAGTATCTGGTGGTGGAAGAAAACCTTGGAGACAAAAGGGAACTGGACGTGCTCGTCAAGGTAGTATTAGAGCAACACAATGGAAAGGTGGAGGAATTGCCCTTGGACCTAAACCACGTGATTACTCTATTAAGATGAATCGTAAAGAAAGAAGATTAGCTCTTCTATCTGCATTAAGTTATAAGAATAAAGAAAAAGCTATCGTTGTTGTTGATAAGATCGATTTAGCTGGAAATAAAACAAAAGATATGCTTAATGCACTTAAGAGTCTTGAATTAGATGAAAAGAAAGTATTAGTAATTATGGATGAATTAACAGAGAATGTTATTTTAGCTAGTCGTAATTTACAAAATATATTATTAATGGAACCAGCTGAAATTAATGTACTTGATATTCTTAATGCTGATGTACTTCTTTTAGATAAGCAAGCTCTAACAGATGTTGAGGAGGCACTTAAATAATGGATACAAAGTATTTAGAAATTATTAAAGCTCCTTTAGTTACTGAAAAAACAAGTGACGCTAAACAAAATAATAAATATACATTCTTAGTTAGTGAAAAAGCTACTAAGACAGAAATTAAAGAAGCTATTGAAAAAATATTTAAAGTAGAAGTAGTTAGTATTTCTACATTAAACATTAAAACTAAAAAGAAAAGAGTAGGTCGTTATACTGGACGTACAAATCGTGGTAAAAAAGCTATTGTTACTTTAAAAGACGGTATGACAATCGAAAACATATAGGAGGTTTATAATGGCTATTAGAAATTTTAAACCTACAACTAATGCTAGACGTAAAATGAGTACATTAGTTAATGAAGAAATTACTAAAAGTACTCCAGAAAAAAGCTTAGTAGTAAGTATGAAGAAAATTAGTGGTCGTAATAATCAAGGTAAGATAACTGTTCGTCACCATGGTGGTGGAGAAAAAAGGAAATATCGTATTATTGATTTCAAACGTAATAAATATGATATTGCTGGTCGTGTTGCCTCAATTGAATACGATCCAAATAGAACTGCTAATATTGCATTAATCAACTATTTAGATGGCGAAAAAAGATATATTATTGCACCAAAAGATTTAACAGTTGGTATGGAAGTTGTTAGTGGTGAAAACGTAGATATTAAAATTGGTAATGCATTACCAATAATGAATATTCCAGTAGGTACTGTAATTCATAATATTGAATTACGTCCAAAGAAAGGTGCTGAACTAGCTCGTAGTGCTGGTACATCTGCACAAATCCTTGGTCGTGAAGGAAATTATGTAATGATTCGTTTATCTAGTGGAGAACAAAGAAAAGTACTTGGAACTTGTTTTGCTACAATTGGTGAAGTTGGAAATGCTGATCATGAATTAGTAAAATTAGGAAAAGCAGGAAGAACTCGTCATATGGGAATTCGTCCAACAGTACGTGGTTCTGTTATGAACCCTAACGATCACCCACATGGTGGTGGAGAAGGACGTGCTCCTGTTGGTAGAAAAGGACCAGTTACTCCTTGGGGTAAACCAACTCTTGGATACAAGACTCGTACTAAGAAAGCTAGCGACAAACTAATCGTTCGTCGTCGTAATAGTAAATAAGGAAAGGAAATAGAAAATGGCAAGAAGTTTGAAAAAAGGACCTTATGTTTTCGCAAGATTACTAAAAAAGGTTAAAATGTTAAATGAAACTGGTAAAAAAGAAGTTATTAAAACTTGGTCAAGACGCTCTACTATTTATCCTGACTTTATTGGACATACATTTGCAGTACATAATGGAAAAGAATTTATTCCTGTTTATGTTACAGAGGACATGGTAGGACACAAGTTAGGAGAATTTGCTCTAACTCGTAAGTTCGGTGGCCATGGAGCTAATAAGGAAAGTTAGGAGGTAACTAGTGGAAGCAAAAGCATGTGCAAAAAGTGTTCGTATTTCACCAATTAAAGCTAGACTAGTTGTTGACTTAATTCGTGGTAAGAATGCTAAAGAAGCACAAATTATATTAAATAATTATAATAATAAGGCAGCTCGTCTTATTAAGAAAGTACTAGATTCTGCTATTGCAAATGCTGTTAATAATAATAAAATGGATGAAAAGAAACTATATGTTTCTGAAGCAAGAGTAGATATGGCTCCTACAATGAAGAGAATTATGTTTGATTCTCGTGGACATGTAGGAAGAAAAGATAAAAGATGTAGTCACATTATCGTGAAGGTAATGGAGAAATAGGAGGATACATGGGACAAAAGGTTAGTCCAATAGGACTTAGAATTGGAATCAATAAGGACTGGGAGTCACGTTGGTATGCTCCTAGTAAGGACTTCAGCAAGAGCTTAAATTCTGATATTAAGATTCGTGAATATATTGCAAAGAATCTTAAAGATAAAGGTATTGCTAAAGTAGAAATTGAAAGAAATAAAAGAAGATGCGAAGTTATTATTCATTCTGCTAAACCAGGTGTATTAATTGGTAAAGGTGGAGAAGAAATCGAAAAGCTTAGAAAAGAATTATCTAAGGTTGCTGATGCTAATGTATTCGTATCTATCGTTGATATTAAGAAACCAGACTTAGATGCTAGATTAGTAGCTGATAGCATTGCTAAACAAATTACTAATCGTGCTTCATTCAGAATGGTTCAAAAACGTGCTATTAAAAACGCTATGAAGGCTGGTGCTAAAGGAATTAAAACTTCAGTATCAGGACGTCTTGGTGGCGCAGATATGGCAAGAAGTGAAGGATACACTGAAGGAACTATCCCACTACATACTCTAAGAGCTGATGTTGATTATGCTCATAGTGAAGCTGATACAACATTTGGAAAGATTGGAGTTAAGGTTTGGATTTACAAAGGTGAGATCCTAGAAAAGAAACAAGGAGGTAAGTAATTATGGCACTTATACCTGCAAGAACAAAATATCGTCGTGTTCATCGCTTACCTTATGAAGGTCATGCAAGAGGAAATACTAAACTTTCTTTTGGTGAATACGGTTTAATGGCTCGTGATGGTGCATGGATTAATGCAAACCAAATCGAAGCTGCCCGTGTTGCTATGACTCGTTATATGAAACGTGGTGGAAAAGTATGGATTAATATTTTCCCACATATGCCAAGAACAGCTAAACCTATTGGTGTTCGTCAAGGAAAAGGTAAAGGTTCTGTAGAAGAATGGGTAGCTGTTGTTAAAGAAGGCAAAATTATGTTTGAAATTGGTGGAGTAGATGAAGCAACTGCAAGAGAAGCATTCCGTCTAGCTAGTCATAAACTTCCAATTAGAACAAAATTTGTAAAGAAAGAAAATGGCGGTGAATAGAATGAAGGTTAATGAAATTAGAAAGTTATCTGATAAAGAAATTAACGAAAAAATAGTTAGTTGCAAAGAAGAATTATTTAACTTACGTCTTCAACAAGCAACTGGAGCATTAGAAAAACCTTCAAGAATTAGAGAATTAAGACATGAAGTAGCTAGAATGAAAACAGTACTTCGTGAACGATTAAGTGAAGGAGATAAATAATGGAAAAGAAGAGTAAAGAATTAGTTG
>JAEEGF011513711.1_pt1 | contig 12852 bp, 7 predicted proteins | sample 9134171 | NCBI WGS metagenome assembly JAEEGF01 (sample SAMN16246542, study PRJNA631951) | gut metagenome | biome: gut microbiome; feature: rumen; material: AP-attached | host: Bos | place: Iran: Karaj | collected 2018-10 | reverse complement strand
AAGGAAAGGCTCAGCATCAACTGCCGTGTTGACGAGGTCTCCAAGTGGGTTAAGGACGAGAATAAAAAGTAGCGGCCATGGCACAGGACAAGAAACAAGACAACGACCACCTGTCTGCGGCCGACAAGGCCCTGCTCAGGTTCACGGAGCTGATGATCGACAAGATCCAGACGCTGCAGGGAGACTGGAAGAAGCCCTGGTTCACGCCTGGTGCAACGCAGCCTCCCCAGAACCTTTCCGGACGCCATTACAACGGCGGCAATTCCCTGATGCTGATGCTCCAAGCCGAGAAGATGGGCTACGACATCCCTGTCTGGGGAACCTTCGACCGCATCACGAACCTGAACTACGTCAAGGACAAGAACGGCAACGTCTTCCAGGCCCGGGACAAGCAGGGGAACAAGCTCCCCATGGTGACCGTCAACAAGGGCGAGAAGTCCTTCCCTGTCTTCCTCACGACATTCACCGTAGTGAATCCGGAGACGAAGGAGCGCATCCCCTACGACGACTACCGGAACCTCTCCAAGGAGGAGCAGTCCAAGTACAAGGTCTATCCGAAACTCCAGGTCTACAACGTGTTCAACGTCGCGGCCCAGACGAACCTCGAGGTGACCCGTCCGGAGATGTACGAGAAACTCAAGGCCCAGGCGGCCGGTCAGATCCAGCAGCAGGGTGACCTCAAGAGCCATCCTGCCATCGACCTGATGATCGACGAGAACCTCTTCTTCTGCCCCATCAACCAAGTCAAGGGAGACAAGGCCTACTACTCCCCCGCCAACGACCACATCGTCGTCCCGAAGCGCGAGCAGTTCGTCGACGGCGAGGCCTTTGCGACGAACACGCTTCATGAATGCGCCCACGCCACGGGGGCGGATTCCAGACTGGACCGTCATCTGGGCGGTCATTCCTTCGGTTCACCGGAATACGCACGGGAGGAGCTGATCGCCGAACTGTCTGCGGCGGTGATCTCCAGCCAGTACGGCATGAGCAAGCACATCAAGAACGACAGCGCCCAGTACCTGAAGTCCTGGCTAGGTTCCCTCCAGCAGGGCCCTGAGTACCTGAAGAGCGTTCTTGGTGATGTCCGGCGCAGTTCCGGGATGATTATCCAGCGTCTCGAATCCATCCAGCAGGAGATGGCCCGGGGCGAGGAGGCGGACTATGGGAAGTTCCGTTCAGCGAAGGCGGAGGGCCAGCAGCCGGTGCAGGAGCATCAAGCGCAGGCGGCCAAGGAGGCTCAGCCTGTCGAACAGGAAGAGCAGCATCACTACCACGGGCGGTCGAGATGACCAAAAGACGGAGGGCGCCATGGCAAAGAAGAGGAAACGAAAGGACAAGGGAGCGCTGGAATATGTCTCCGTGAAGAACCGGAAGAAAGTCAAGGCGCTCATCCGTGAACTGGGATTGGAATTCCTTTCGGCCGAAAAAATAGAATCAGAGAATAATTCTTATCCAAGTAAGATATCGGTATAGTTTGCATATGAGAAATGAGACCTTCGTTACGGCTTTTCTTATATGCAATGATGATTCACAAATAAAGTGATTATTTGCAGGTTGTATCACGGATTGATACAACCTGCCTCTTTATTTGCCATGAATGAATTGAGGAAAAATGTAAACTCGTTCCGAAATGTGAATCAGATAACAAAAGTGATGAACCAGATCCGATTGTAATATGCAGAAAATCATTACTGGAAATAGATTCAACATGAAAAAATGCTAAATTTGTAAATTAAGCAACACTTTTGACTAAACAATCCCTTTGTGAACAACGAAGTCGACATACGCGAAAATGATATCCTCAAGCGTGATCCGGAGCTTTTGGAGATTCTTTTGATAGATCATAGTCGTCCTAAGCATGGTAAGAAACACGGCCATATTATTTGGGCGACTGATAACTATGAATCTCTGAATAAGGATATATACGGTGAGAATCAAGAAATAACAATAGCTTCTATTTCTGGTGAGCATGGTGACATTATTCAGCCTCGTGTGAGAAAATCCAGACTTGAACAACAGTCTCGTGCTCGTGATAAAGGAGAAGTCTTTACTCCCTCTTGGATTTGTAATCGCCAGAACAACCTAGTAGATGACGAATGGTTTGGAATCCCTGGAGTGTTCAATATAGAAACTGAGGATGGTTGGAAGACTAATACCAAACCCGTATCGTTTCCTACCGCCAAAGGTTATACTTGGAATGATTATGTAGCAGACACTCGCCTGGAAATCGCATGTGGCGAGGCCCCATATCTTGTGAGCCGATATGATACCATTACAGGTGACATTATCCCTGTCAGAGATCGTATTGGTCTTTTGGATAGGAAACTCCGTGTCATTGCCGAGAACACGAATACTCCAGAGGAGTGGTTCGAGCAAGTGCTCATTGCGTATAAAAGCATCTATGCATATGAATGGCAAGGTGACAACCTTTTGCTTGCTCGTGAGAATGCACTATATACATTCTCTGACTATTACGGAGACAAGTTTGGCATTAGTCAGCCAACAAAAGAGCAGTCTCGACAAATAGCTGAGATTATTTCGTGGAATTTCTGGCAAATGGATGGACTAAAGGGAGTAATCCCGAATACATGTCACGACCATATAGAGGTTATTCCCTCCCTTTTCGGAGATGGAGAGGAAAATGTGACACCTTGTCCCGGCTGCGAAAAAGACGATTATAGGAAGCACAACGGCATATATTGTAAGATTATGGACTGGGAGACGGGGAAAGCCGTGCGTTTTATTGACATGATAAAACAGTAGCCATGCAGTATTACTCCACCTTAAAGGCGAAGCTCATCTACATTTTCACCATTGGAGACGAGGCCCATAAAGGACTCGTTAAGATTGGTGAGGCGACTTTGGATGAGGCCACGAACCTAACCCTTGCTCCCAATAGCAAGGAACTGAATGCCGCGGCACGCAAGCGCATTGACCAGTACACAAAAACGGCAGGTATCGACTATACTTTGCGCTACACTGAACTTACCGTCTCAATCAAGGGTGGGCAGATTCAGACTTTCAACGACAAGGAAGTCCATGATGTCTTGCTCCGCTCCGGAATTAAACGGCACGATTTCTCAAGCAAACACCAAGGCCGTGAGTGGTTCGAGTGCAATGTTGAAACAGCCAAAGAGGCTATACAGGCTGTAAAAGAAGGTAGGCATTCAATCAATCCCGGGAAGTTTGCTGATATTCCTGAAGAAATCGAATTCCGTCCGGAACAGAAACAGGCTATTGAAAAGACCGTCAACAAATTCACCAATGGCGGTAAGAATATGCTTTGGAATGCCAAGATGCGTTTCGGAAAAACGCTTTCGGCACTGCAGGTCGTCAAGGAAATGCGTTTCCACCGCACAATTATAGTCACGCATAGACCGGTTGTGGACGTGGGATGGTTTGAGGACTTTGGTAAGATATTCAATTGGATGGACCCTTGGACATATGGATCTCGAGATAAGGGTGAACCCTTCGAGGTAATGGAATCCATTGCCAAGAAGAATCCTGACCAGCACTATGTGTGGTTTGCATCAATGCAAGATCTTCGCGGCGCACAAGAGGTTGGCGGCAAGTTTAATAAAAACAAAAATATCCTGGCCGCTGATTATGATCTTGTTATCATCGATGAAGCTCACGAGGGTACTCAGACGGAACTTGGTCAGAGTGTTCTGAAGAAACTCCAAAAGGAGAAAACCCATGTTCTCAACTTATCAGGCACTCCGTTCAACCTCTTGGAAGACTTTAGTGAAGATGAGATCTTCACGTGGGACTATACGATGGAACAGAAGGCAAAGTTGGAGTGGGATCTAAATCATTTCGGAGATCCCAATCCATATGCTGGTCTTCCCCGCCTCAATATATTCACCTTTGATCTCGGTAAAGCAATGGCGGGATTTGAGGATATTGAGGATTCTGCGTTTAACTTCAAGGAATTCTTCCGTACTTGGACTGGAGACAAAGAGAGAGATCATCGTGAGATGCCTGATGGTGCAGAGGGCAAGTTCATTCATGAAGAACATGTCAAGAACTTCCTTGATCTTATTGTAAAATACGACCCGGATAGCAATTATCCCTATTCTACGGTTGAATTCCGTAATAGTTTCCGCCATACTCTGTGGATGGTTCCTGGAGTTAGAGAAGCACGAGCACTATCTGCTCTTATGAAGCAACATACTATCTTCAGTCAATTCGAGATTGTCAACGTCGCCGGCGACGGTGATGAGGAGGTTGAAAACGATGATGCTCTGAAACTCGTGAATAAGGCGATGGGGGCTGAACCTGAAGAATCCAGGACTATCACCCTTTCTTGCGGAAAACTGACAACTGGCGTTACAGTCCGCCCCTGGACTGCAGTTATGATGTTAGCCGGATCTCATAATACGGATGCCAAGGCATATATGCAGACCATCTTCCGCGTCCAAAGTCCGTACACCACCAACGATGGAAGAAGGAAGGAGAACTGTTATGTATTTGACTTCGCTCCTGATCGCACTCTTAAGGTTCTAGCAGACACCGCAAAGGTTCAGACAAAAAAGACAGCAAGTGAGAGTGACCGTGTTAAACTCGGAGAGTTTCTCAACTTCTGTCCAGTCATCGGGTACAATGGAACCAAGATGGCCACCTACAATGTGGATTCAATGTTGGAGCAGCTTAAGAGGGCTTATATCACACGGGTGACAAAGAATGGTTGCGATGATCCTAGACTCTACAATCAAGAAATGCTTCGTAAATTGACCGAAGAGGATCTTGAAAAGTTCAAAGAGTTGCATGGTATTATTGGATCAACAAAAGCGAACCACGCATCCACTGATGTGGATATGGCCAAGACTGGACTTACCAATGAGCAGTATAAAGAACTAGAACGTATCCAGAAAAAGCCAAAGAGAGAAAGGACAGAGGAAGAGTTAAGGGCACTCAAAGAGGCACAAGAGAAAAAGAAGAATGCAGATAGCGCAATCTCTATTCTCAGAGGTATTTCAATTCGTTTACCACTTTTGATGTACGGGGCCGAACTTAATAATGAAGGACAAGACATAACTCTGGAGAATTTCGCCGACCTCATCGATGATCAGTCATGGGAGGAATTTATGCCCAGAGGCGTAACTAAGGCCATTTTCAAAGAATTCACTCCTTTCTATGATCCTGATATGTTTCGAGCTGTTGGCCGTAATTACCGCGACTTAGTGCGGGCTGCAGACCGTTTATCCCCTATGGAAAGAACTCGAGAAGTGGCCAGGATATTTTCCTATTTCCGTAATCCGGATAAAGAGACCGTTTTGACTCCTTGGCGTGTCGTCAACATGCATATTGGCGATTGCATTGGTGGTCAGGTTTTCTTTGAAGAGGATATGCAAACGGAAAGCATCAAACCTCGCTTCGTGGACCACGGGGAAGTGACCCAAAGAGTTTTCAAAGATTCTAATACTCGGATTCTTGAGATCAACTCTAAGACAGGTCTTTATCCCCTGTATATGGCATATAGTGTATTCGCTGAGAAGCTTCAGGCATATCGTGATTCCCATATGTTACCAACAGAAGTCCCTAAGGAGATTCAAAATGAGATATGGGATAGAGTTCTTAGAGATCATATTTTTATCATCTGCAAGACGGAAATGGCAAAGTCTATCACTAAGCGAACACTTCGTGGTTTTCGGCAGGTGAAAGTAAATGCCCGGTATTTTGAGGATCTTATAAACAAGATAACCAATCAGCCAGAACTGTTTATTAGTAAAGTACGTAACGGAATCAATTATTGGAAAAACACCATTCTTGAAAACGATATGAAGTTCAACGCAATAGTAGGAAATCCGCCATATCAAATCACAAATGCTAGTGATAATCAGAATCGTAGTGCTCCCATCTACCATAAGTTTATTCAGATTGGGACAATGATACAACCAAAGTATCTTTCTATGATTACACCGGCGCGGTGGTATTTCAACAACATTCTCCTAGGGGATTTTTCACAAAGGTTTGTGAATGATAAAAGAATTAAGTGCTTATTTGATTATCAGGATGCTACTGACATCTTCCCTTCTGTTGAGATCAAGAGCGGCGTTAGTTATTTCCTTTGGGATAAAGACTATAACGGTGTTTGCCATATAGTGGAAAGAGCTCCCGGTGATGAGATTATCAAATCCGACCGTTTCCTAAAATCTGAATTCGATGACGGTTTTATTCGGTATAGTAGAGCTATTCCGATTATCGAGAAGGTTGTTGCTTTTAAGGAAACGCCTTTTTCTTCCATTGTCTCACCGCAGAACCCATTTGGGTTCAACACGGCAGTAAAAGGAACTTCAACGAAGACTCCCGATTCGGTCATCATTATCTCCAAAGGAAAAACAGACCTCCAAGAGTTATACATAGACAGAAAGGATGTAACATTACATCCTGAGTGGATTGATCAATACAAGATTTTAACATCAAAAGCTGCTGAAGGTGGGGTTTTACCCGGAAAAGTAATCGCCAAAATGTACATTGTCGAGCCAGGTAAGTGCTGCAACGGGACATATATGGTAATCGGTCCATTTGGTGATAGTCTCGAGAAGTGTGAAAATGTGCGTTCTTATATGAGGACCAGGTTTTTCCGATTTCTGGTAGGCATAAAGAAGCCAACACAGGATCTTAAAGATATGTCATTCTCTTTGGTCCCTATTCAAGATTGGTCAAAGCCGTGGTCTGATGAAGAATTGTATGATAAGTATCATTTAACACAGACTGAAATTGCTTATATTGAGTCTATGATTCGACCTATGGATTCTGACGCTCTATTCGAATCAGGAGACTTTATTAACCCTGAGTTTGGAGAGTTTAATCTGTTAGAACATGGCGTCCATGTAGGTGACACTATTGTATACACTCCTACAGGAACAGAGCTTATTGTTGCTGAAGACAATATGGTTAATTGCGGAGGTGAATTATATACTTTATCGCAATTTACAGCAGAGTATATGCCACGAAACAAGCGCAGTATCTCCGGTGTATGTCAGGGGCCTAAATACTTCTCTTATAAAGGCGTTACGCTTTACAAAATGAAGGAATCGTTTCTTGGCGGCAAGAAGTCTGACTAATTATCTGATTTGTTCGTATTAACATAGATATGGAAAACAATATCCAGTTAATCTCCATTGCGGAACTGCTGGACGGACGCACGTTCTATATTCCCTCCTATCAGCGAGGCTATCGGTGGACGACCAAAGAGGTCACGGATCTTCTAAGTGATCTTTATAGCTTTACCATTGGGAGCAAAAAGAAAGACGGAGAATTCTATTGCCTGCAGCCTATCATTGTGCAAAAGATAGAAGATGAGTCTATCATCACAGAAGTGCTTGATGGCATTGATACAACATCCCGCGATGTCTGGGAGGTCATTGATGGGCAGCAACGCCTCACCTCCATTTATATCCTCTACAAGTATTTACTTGAGAAAAAGGGTTGGGACAAAGAACGTCTTAAGGAAGACGAGGATGGCAAGGAACTCTTCCATCTTCGATATGAGACCCGCGTTGATTCAGCAGCGTTCCTCGAGAATTTAGGGAAAGACTCCTTGAGCGATGCGAATGTTGATTTCTCCCATATCTCTGAGGCCTATCGTATCATTGAGTCTTGGATAAAAGAAGACGCAAAGAAGATCAGTGATCGTTACCGTCGTAGTGGATCCGCCGGTAGTATTCAGGATGCATTGTTCAAGCTTCTTAACTGTGGACGGGATCTGAATGAAGATAGTGGTTCCGCCCAGTTTATTTGGTATGAACTGGCTTCGGATGGAAGTGAGAACTCCAAGCAGAAAGCCATCTCCGAGTTCTTGAAAATCAATACTGGTAAGATTGAACTGACTGATGCTGAACTTATCAAGGCTCTCTTCCTGCAGAAAAGGAACTTTCTGTCTTCCGAGCGGGAAAGTAAGCAACTGGAGATAGCTATGCAATGGGAGAGCATTGAGAACACTCTTCACAAAGATGACTTCTGGTATTTCATCTCTAGTAAACTCTCCCGACCGAATCGTATAGATGAGATTTTCGAATTGATCTTCAAGACGGATGGAGTTAAAGAATTCCATGAGAAGTTAGTTGATCAGAATATCTCCCAGCGTCAGTCTCAACTCTCCGAGAAGAACAAGATCTTCCGATACTATTACCAGAAATTTGATGGCCTCCAGGGAGAAGAGCTTCAGAATGCCATCAAGCAGGAATGGGATAAGGTGGTTATGGTCTTCCGCACACTCGAAGATTGGTACGAAGACCCTCGGATGTATAACTATGTCGGTTTTCTCAGCCAATGTGGAATTGACATAGCTAAGCTGTACATCAAGTATTTCAGCCTGCCTGAATCTGCAACAAAACACGAGATTGAAGCGTTCTTTGTAGAGCAGATCAAGAAGCAGCTTGAAGGTGTCAAGATTGGTAAAGTCAATGTCGAAAAGGACGGAGTGTTAAGTACCGAGTACCGGATCGATTCCCAATATGGAAAAGACAGTAACGTTATCTTCAAACTTCTTCTTTTCCTGAATATCAATCAAAAGAACAAAGAGCTTGCATCCATTCAGAAGGAGAAGGACTTCAGCTTCAATACTAGCATCTACAAGTTCCCCTTTGATATTTTTGTGAGTCAGAACTGGAACATTGAGCACATTGATTCGTATACGACAAACGCGCTCAAGAGCTCGCAGGAACAGAAGGAATGGATAGACAATGCCCTGGCTGAAATCAACGAAATTCCGGACAAGAACGGCACCAAGCTTCGTATTGACACTCTCTATCAAGCCGGGAACTTCAAGGACATCATCCCTCTTATTCAAGAAATTGTCGAAGAGGATGCGGACGAGGACCAGAAGAATGGAATAGGTAATCTTACCTTGCTTGACGAAAAGACAAATAAGAGTTACGGTAACAGTCTTTTCTGTCAAAAGAATCGCATTATCCGCGAACGGATTACACGCGGCACCTTTGTGCCGGCATCGACGAGTATGGTGTTCAATAAGGATTTCGATACATCCACCAACCGCAATTTCTTTAAGTGGGGGGCAGATGACAAGAAAGCCTACCATGACTACATTTTTAACGAATTAAAGTCTTTCCTCACATTCGATGAAAAAGATATTCAACTACTCTAACCTGTTCGAGGAAAAGATCGCATACGATAAGGATCACGAAGTCCTCATCACCAAATGCGTTATCCCGAAGATTCAGCGTGCATATGCTCAAGGTCGCCGGGAGGAAGGTTACGTGCGCACGAATCTCTTGGAAGAGATCTTTTCCAGTCTGTACGAATGTCGGGAAATGGATCTTAACTTTGTATATGGTGCAGTACACAAGCAGGATGAGCCTGATAAGTATACATTTGAGGTTATCGATGGACAGCAGCGTTTGACAACTCTTTTTCTCCTGTATTGGTACATAGGAAACAGAGAGCTACCTCGTGATTCCGAGCAGTATGAAAGGCTAGCCTCAAACCTGTCCAAATTCGTATATGAGACTCGCGCAACAGCTACAGACTTTTGCCAGTATCTAGCTGATTTCAAAGCTTATGGACTGGCCGAAGACGATGAGGCTATACCCTCCCCTTCTGTCGCCATCAAAGATGCAAAATGGTATTTCCGTTCCTTTGACAAAGATTCCACCATTGAGGGAATGCTCCGTATGCTCGATGACATGCATGAGCACTACGAGATAATCAAGAATCAAGATCCCGAGGTCTCCCTATTCCCCAATCTTCGCAATATAACTTTCTACGTGCTTTCTCTCGGAGAATTCGGCCTCACGGAGGAGTTGTATATTAAGATGAATGCCCGTGGCCTTCCGCTGTCTCCTTTTGACAATTTCAAGGCCGAGCTCATCGGACATCTCCGGGGTACCGAGATTGGCAATAGCATTGTTAAGATGGACAATTCCATCAAGGGTACAGAGGTCCCGTATTATCTAGACTTCTCGACCCGTATGGACACTCGGTGGATTAACATTTTTTGGAACAAGGATAATCCTCAGTACGATGTCGACTATTTCCGCTTCTTCTACCGGTATTTAGCCAATAAGTTTGCGGTTGAGAATATCGACAGTATGGGTGATTCTATCAGAAACAACCATAAACAGTTGTTTTTTGCGTCCCTATCCGAAACCGCAGATAGGTATTTAGGCTTTTCATATTATCAGGAACAGTTCCTTTCGCATCCGGAGTATTTTAATAGTATAAAAAAGGTCCTAAATACCTTTGAGAAGTATTACGAGGATGTTATCAAACCAGCCCTGATTCCCGTTTGGGATGATCCCCAGAAGACCAATGCTGGCTTCTTCGGGATTCCAGGATCTTATCGTCAAACAAATCGTATTGTTTTCTACGGAGTTACTGAGTTTATTGAATCCTATGACGAATTCAGGCCGGAGGTGTTCCGCAAGTGGATGAGGGTCCTTTGGAATATCGTTGAGAACACGAATATCGACAACCTGACAAAGGTGGCCACCGTGAATAAAAGCATCGGTAATCTGGTTCATCATATTGCAGATGCGGCCAAAGAGGGAGTCTCATTCTATACGGCACTCTCAAAATACCGTGCAGAAGATGATGGTGAAGATTCTGATTCCAAAGAACGAAGCCGCATTATTCAGGAAGAAATCATCAAGGCTGGTAGAATCGCCGAAGATGAGAATTGGGAAAGCACTTTTATAGAGGCCGAGAAGCATCCCTTCTTCAAGGGAATGGTGATTTTCTTCTACAGCAAGGATATTACTATCGAACAGTTTAACCACCGATTTGAGATGGTGCGAGACATGTTCGATAAGGATGGCGTCACTGGGAAATACCAGGCTGAGGGTCACCTACTTCTTCGAGCGATTATCAGTCAACTCAAGGATTGGAAGGAGATGTTCAAACTGAACATGACCGATAAAGCCGAGACCCAAAAGTATCTAAAGCATTGGATTTCTGGCAATCAGAATATCCATGACCTGTTTGCCACTTGCCTTGATTGCGATGATCACGAGGAGATTTTGGACTTCCTCCGTAGCCTCGTCGCCGAACCTTCTTCTCTTACTTATTATGGCACAGAACCCGATAATATCTACGTGTACCGCAAGATTCACCAAGCTTTGTATAAGAATAGGCAGCTACAGGATTGGATCCAGGAGCATGATGCCTACCGCCTTATCATGTTCAAGGAGAACATCTTCATGGCAAAGAAGAATAGCCAGTACTCTAAGCTTATGATGGACACTGAGAGAAACAAGTTCATCAACGAGATTGCCCAGAAGTACTCCTATGTTTATAATTGGCCGGAGCAGTATGAGGTATGGAAGCAGATAGGCTACTACAATTCTAATGATGTGATGATCAAGAAGAATGTCGGCAGCACCGAGATACACCTGGTCTTCGACAACTTCAGCGAGATGCGTATCTGGGTTAAATCCAATGAGCATCTTCAGACTGTCTTCGTTCAAGAATTCAATATCGAAGAGCCAATGATGGAGGGAGACTGGCTTTTGTTAGCTAAAGATAAATACGATAGGCAAAATTGTCTGGACTATTTAGAGAAGACATATCTCAAGAAGATAGAGAGCATCCTGGATTTGTAATCCTTTTCGTCAATGAGTCAAACTATTACGTTGTATCATGGAACTGATGCTCGGATGGTTTCCATAACAAAGGATGAGAGAGATGGTTTCTTATCCATGGTTGATCGAATAATATCAAAGTTATGGGAAATCTATGAGCCATACTACTCTGAGTTTGATCAAGTGGAGTTTTCCTTGCCTAATGGAGATAAAGCATATAAATACAAACGTCGGATAGAGTTACTGAAGGATAGGTTCACGAACTGCGGAAAGGAGGTCGTCTTTCATAATTTGTTCGAGAAACTAAGTATGCTGGACTCACGATATAATAAGTCGGGTTTGTTCCAATACGGCTGTTTATATCTTGCGGCCACGAAGAACACTGCTTCAAACTATGCCCGCCGCTCTTTTGCTGGAGGGGAATTAGGATTGATTGCCTATCGGCTGATTGAAGGTATGGATATCCTGTGTCTGCCTGAATGGAATCCGGACAGTGAAACACAAGCAGATATCGCTCGCTTTCTTGATTTCTGCGATGAAGAAAAAGCCGACCCTGTCGTTATAACCATTGAGGGCATTGACTCGGATCATCTTCTTTCTGAGGACGGTGGTAATGCTACTTGGTTTTTCGATTTCTTGAACCACTTCGGTTATCCCCCTGACTATAAGTTTAGGTATAAAGGAGAGTTATGTTTATCTGGCTTCCCGATTGAACATCTGAAGAAAGCATAGCTACTTATCCTTCTGCCCCGCAAAATGGGACAATCCCCTACTACCTTTGTAACAAAGTATTACAGACATGGAGGACAAACACGCGATAAGAATCGAACTATTCAACTCGACTTTGGCACTTCTCCGCCAGGGGTGGTTCATTTCCAAATCGGGTCAAAGGAAGAGCCTTCCTTCCGTGGAAGAGGTCATGTCCGCAGCCACGATGTACCGCGAGCCGGTGCACGTGCTCATTGACCCCATCGCTCCCGTTCATACTGAAGTCCGTGTCGAGAACGATGACTGCGTCCTAGTTGCCAAGCGGCTCATCAATGAGGGGTACAACCCCGCCATGCTGAACCTAGCTGACCTCTATACACCCGGCGGTCTGGTGGAATACGGCTCCGGAGCCCAGGAAGAGAACCTGTGCCGCCGAAGCAATCTCATCCTGTCACTCTACCAGTTCTCCCAGGCCCGCATCCGGCAGTATCCGGACCTCGGCCTGGTGCAGCATGCCGACCAGTATCCTATGGATGAGCGAAACGGTGGTGTCTACAGCGGTATCGTCACGTTCTTCCGTGGTCCGGAATCCGAAGGCTCA